>WNGP01000166.1_pt1 | contig 47558 bp, 43 predicted proteins | sample 5407671 | NCBI WGS metagenome assembly WNGP01 (sample SAMN13153381, study PRJNA577476) | soil metagenome | isolation source: 40 cm soil or saprolite under Garry oak tree replicate 2 | place: USA:California | collected 2016-06-15 | reverse complement strand
ATTACATTGGATTTTTGGGTCTCCTGACCACCATTGCGGCGATGCCAATGACTAGTAAGATCACTCCCACTCCCAAGGCGACGTAAGCACGGGTAGGATGATAGCCGAGGATATTGGTCAGGTAGAGCACGCCAAGAAGAATTCCAAGTACACCAAGTATGATAGCGCCTAAGTAAAGCTGGTTGTTGCTCATTGGATGCGTTCTCCTTTCTTCATTGAGATTGTTTCTCCTGTCATTATTGCACATTTTTCGCCAGTAAGGGAGCAAGAGAACCACTTATCCTGGCAAGTTTGGCAGCTATCCATGAAGCTGTCATGGTGGCCGGCTGCCGTGTGGTTTCCCGCCTGGGGAAGTGGTAAGTCGAGTCTAGAGGTGCTCTGGGTGTGTGCTTCTAGGCTTGCATTCTGGTGATTATATGGTAAACTCTACTACATAGCGTAGACGGTTGCAGATTTCGGATTACTCAGAGCAGTCTGTTGCGAATACCCTGCAATCTATAGTCTTCTGGCTCGAATCTCGCAAATCTACAATTGCACTATTCCATGGCCCCTTTATCATCTGCTTATCTAGTAATAGGTAAGTAGAACCGTTCTTCTGTTCCTGGTAGTTTTTAGGATCTACTACATAAGGAGGCATTCTCACCATGGCGCAATCCGACGTATCTCAAGAACAGCAGGACGAGGCATTGCTGCGCAAGTTTGGCTACAGGCAGGAATTGCGGCGCACACTGGGTTTCCTCTCCAACTTCGCGGTGGCCTTCTCCTACATCTCCGTCTCCACCGGCACGTTTGCTCTCTTTTTTCTAGGCCTGGCAGCAGGTGGACCCGCGTTTTTCTGGACGTGGCCAATTGTTGCCATCGGACAGTTTATCGTAGCGCTCAACTTTGCTGAACTTGCCTCGCACTTTCCAATTGCGGGTTCGATCTACCAGTGGAGCAAGCGTCTCTCCGGTCATAGCCTTGGCTGGTTCACCGGGTGGATTTACTTCTTCGCCGGCGTTATCACCGTGACGTCAGTAGCATTTACCGTGCCCATCCCGTTCCTTGGGATCTTCCCTAATTTTCCGGCAACCATCTTGTTCATGCCCAACGCTGTCTTCATCGCCCTGGTCTCAATCGTCCTGTGTACAATCATTAATGCCGCAGGAGTGAGGCTGGTGTCCATTGTCAATAACATCGGCGTCGTCGCTGAGATCATCGGCATGTTCGGCTTCGCGCTGATCCTGTTGATCTTCAATAACCACCAGCCAATCAGCTTCCTCTTTACCGGCCCACACACGTCCCTGCAAACTGCTGCTCAACCGTGGACTCCCGGCTTCGGTAACACTTACCTCGGTGCATTCCTGGCTGCCCTGTTCATGTCATTGTACGTGATCTACGGTTTCGATACGGCAGGGACACTCGGTGAGGAGACCAGAAATCCGCAGGCGACAGCACCACGGGGCGTACTGTGGTCGATAGGCCTCTCATTCATCGCGGGCCTGCTCTTCCTGGGTGGCACTCTACTCTCGATTCAGAACTACCCGAAAATCGAGGGTATTGCGCAGGGAGCAAACTACTTGCAGGTATTGCCAACGATTATCCAGGATGCCCTCGGTTCGTTCTGGGGAAATATATACCTTGGCGTTGTGCTCGTGGCCGTCTTCGTGTGTACGCTGGCTATCCAGTCGGCGACTATTCGCCTGATGTTCTCCATGGGGCGCGATGGCCGACTGCCATTCGGTAAGGTTTGGGGAAGAGTCAACCCGACCTTGCATACGCCGGTCTGGGCAGCGATTGCCGTTGCTGTGCTGGCAGCACTGCCGTTCCTGGTCAGCACGGCTATTGTCGTCATCGTCGCCTCCGCGACGGGCATGATCTACCTGTCTTACTTCATGAACAACGTTGCCACTCTAGGCGCCCGTCTGAGAGGCTGGCCGCGAGTTAAAGCGCCATTTAGCCTGGGAAGGTGGGGCATGCTCATCAATGTGCTGGCGCTGATCTACGGCGGGTTGATGATTATCAACTTCCTGTGGTTCGGTGGGCTGCGTAACCTCTACACCAACCCGGCATTGAACCTGGTTTTCACGTCCTGGGCCACCATTCCTGTGCTCAATATCATTGGCAATATACCGATCTTCGAGTTCGCGCTGATTGTGTTCTTTGTCATTGGCGGCATCTACTGGTTTGGCTTCAAGCGGCGCAGTGTAATTGCCAACGGTGAAGAGCAGGCTGAGGCGTTGGCGGATTAGTACATTATACCCCTCAGTCACCGCTGCTCGCCTTTGTCACCCCGAGCGAAAGCGAAGGGTCTGGCTCGGCGGGCAGCTTAGACCCTTCGCTTCGCTCAGGGTGACAGAAGGCGGGACATGCGAGCGGCGAGGAATGCCAATCTTGGTCGTGAAAATTCATCATAGCGCCCCTACACGTGACGTCTATGGGACACCTCTCGCAGGTGTCCCTATTTTTGTGACTTGATTGTTATTGACAAAACGCAAACGAATAGCTTAACATTACTACAATCATAATAGACAGTTCCCAATGTTTCCATCCTGGAACGACCTTCCAAAAACATTGACAAAGGGAGACAAAGGCAGTACACTCGTGAAGGATGAGGAACATGTATTTCAAGAAAGCTTGACTCCAGATGGGACAGGCAACACGTACAACCAGGCTCTTCCTCGACCTAGGTAAGCGGGAGGAGGGAGGAGCCAATAGCGGGAAACGAGCGTACCTGGAGGCGACTGCCGAGGTGCTCAACCAGGCTCGTGCGTTTTATCTGGACTTCTTTCTCGCTCATGCAGAGAAACTGGCTGAGCGTGTCAGCTACTACTCCCAAAAGCATCTGGAGATGCGCACGCGTGTCATCAGCCCCAACGAGTTACTGACCTGGGCGGAAGCCCACACCGTGGCTACCCGCGAGCATCCGATCCCTTGGGAGGGCTGGAATTTCAGTGAGCGCTTCCCCCAGATGCCCTTTGTCTACCGGCGGGCTGCGATCAAAGACGCGATTGGGAAGGCGCGATCGTATGTGTCCAATCTGAGCCACTGGGAAAAGAGTGGCAAGAAACGAGGGAAACCGGGCCTGCCTGGGGCGGTTAATCACCCCACGCTCTACGAAGGAACGGTCCAGCTCGCCCTCTCCAGCAGCGGAAGAGGGCGAGCGCGCTTTGTGCGGCTCAAAGTCTGCACGGGCACGACCTGGCAATGGTACAACTATCCCATCCAGAACAATCGGTACTTCCAGCAGCGCCTGAATGATCCGGCCTGGGAAAAGCAGAGTCCCAAGTTGGTTTTGCGCAAGACATCAGCAGCACTGCACTTCTCCCAGGCGCGAGAGATCAGTGCTAAGAAGATCGTCGAAAGTAAGCAAGACCCCGACCTGGTGACGGTTGCTGTTGATCTTAACGTAAAATTCCTCGCAATGATTACGGTGAGACAGGGAGATCGGATTATCGAAAGCCGCTTTCTCTCTGATCAGGGACTTGACCAAGCACGCTACTGCCATCTCAAGCGCATTGCCAAAAGACAGTGGCAGTCGGGCAAACCAGTCAAAGGTGAACGGAGCAACCAGCAGTTGTGGAGACATATTCGCCGGATGAATGAGAGCGCTGCTCACCGTATTGCACGCGCCATCGCCAACGTGTGCGCCAGCTATCCCGGCTGCGTGCTCGTGTTTGAGCGACTCCGCAAGATCCGGCGATCTGAGGGAAGCAAGTCGCGGCGGATGAACCGCAAACAGGCGAACCAACTGCGGGGCAAGATCAATCAGCGCGCTCGCGAGAAAGCGTATGCGCTGGGAGTGGTGAGCGTGGAAGTCAATCCGCATGGCACCAGCCAATACTGTTCGCGCTGTGGCATCAGGGGCGAGAGGTTCTCCAACCTGAGCGGAACACACATCGTCGTCAAATGGGGCAAATTATTTCGATGCCCGGTTTGCCACTACGAAGCGCAAGCCGACTTTAACGCATCTGTGAATCTACATCACTCGTTTTACGGAGAGTATCACTGGCAGCCACGTCTCACACGCAGTGGCTGAGCCATATGCACACGCTCTCTCCGGCTACAGGTCGGAGGGAACAATGCCTGCGGAGGGCAATCCCGATGAAGCAGGCCAGGCCGGTATGCAAGTGAGCATACACGTTGAAGGTGGTGCGGCTATCGTTGGTCCAATGGAGGACGTTCCAGTCTGCATCCTCTCTCGGACAGCACCTGAGTCGATAACATCCTGGAATGTGGAAGGAACGCCAGGCATGCTGGACTGATTCAGGGCGGCGAAAACGGCTGTTGTCCAGGTTTGTCAATGATCTGGGCAACTGTTTGACACCACAAAAGACCCAAAGGACCACCTGTGAACGTTCTGACAGCACCTGGTAAACGCCTTTTCCTGACCGGCGACGAAGCAGTAGCACGTGCAGCATTGGAGCTAGGCGTTCAAGTTGTTACCGGCTATCCCGGCAACCCCAGCACAAAAACCATCAGCGCGCTCATCCCCATCGCACGCCAGTATGGCATGACAGTAGAGTGGAGCGTCAATGAAAAAGTTGCCCTGGAGGTAGCTACAGGCGCAGCCTGGGCCGGGCGACGCAGCCTGGTGACGATGAAGATGTCCGGGGTGAATGTGATGGCGGACTCTCTGCTCTCTATTGCTCATAGTGGAGTGACCAGCGCACTCGTGATCTACACGGTCGATGATGTTGGGGCCTACTACGGAATGGTAGAGCAGGATTCACGGCATTACGCCCTGCTCGCTTCTCTTCCACTGTTGATGCCAGCCAGCCCAGAGGAGGCTTACGCTATGACGCGCCTGGCATTTGCTGTTTCTGAGCGGACGGGAGCGCCAGTAATTATCCTTTCTACCACAGCCGTTGCTAATGCCATTACAGCGATGAAGGTAGGTAAGATCGAGCGCGGTACCCAGGAACGATCCGCCGGTTTCCAGCGCAATCTCGCAAAATTTACGAAGGCTGTTCCCCAATGGTGCCGCGACCAGCATGCCGAAGCCATCTCGCGCCTGGAGCAAGCGGGAGAACTTTTCGAGGCGGCGAAGGACATAAATCTCGTGTTTAGGCCAGGGCATAGCGATCAAACCAGGGGAAGCGAACGGCGCGGTATCATCGTCGCAGGGGTGAGCTACACCTACCTGCAAGAATTGCGCCAGCGTTTGCCGGAGGATTTTGCAGAGATAGCTATCTTCAAAGTCGGGTGCGTACATCCTCTGCCACAGCAAGAGCTGCGCAACTTCCTCAAGGAAATTGATGTCGCGCTGGTGCTGGAGGAGCTAGAGCCGATTATAGAGACAGCGATACTGGCGCTGATTACCGAGGAGGGTCTCCAGGTCAAGGTGCTGGGCAAACGCAGCGGTCTGCTACCAAGGGTGGGAGACTATTCCCTGGAGATGGTAGAACGGGCGATCGCAGAGTTGACCGGAAGAGCACATACAATCGCTGAACCAATTCAAGATAATCACGTCGCCCCTCCGCCACGCTCGCTGGAGTTCTGCCCTGGCTGTCCACATCGCATGACGTATTACGCACTTAACCGCGCGATTGAGCGGCTCGGCTTCACACATGACGAGGTGATCACAACTGGGGATATTGGCTGCACAATCATCGGTATGAATGCTCCGTTAGACGCATGCTGGACGGAGGTTTCGATGGGAGCCAGTATCGGGATTGCCCAGGGTTTTAAGTACGCGGGGATCGAGCGGCCTGTGCTGGCAGCGATGGGCGATGGAACTTTTTATCATAATGGCATCGCCGGACTGCTAAATGCAGTGCAGTCGGGCGTTAATTTGACACTCATTGTGCTAGATAACAGCCGCAGTGCTATGACCGGTATGCAGCCAGACGCAGGTACAGGGCGACGAGCGGACGGCGAGCCCAGTATACGCGCAGATATTGCAATGATTGTCCGTGGCTGCGGAGTGGAGTATGTGCGCCGGCTCAACCCCTATGACCTGTCGAAGATGATTGAGGCATTGCAAGAAGCGATGAAATTCCCTGGTGTTTCTGTGGTTATCGCCGAGGCTCCATGTACAACACAGGGCGTTCTGATTCATGAGCGGCCGGTGCAGGTGGACCAGGATGCATGTATGGCCGGGCGAGGATGCGAGGATACTCCTTGCTATCATAAAGTTGGCTGCCCTTCGGTATTGCTTTCCCTGGACGATGTGAGGCCACGCATTTCTATCGACACTGCTACCTGCGTTGCTTGCGGACTGTGTATGGATGCCTGTCCATTTGGGGCCATCAAACCGGTACCAGAGATCGAACAAAAGCAGCAAGATTTACGTAGTAGTATTGCGGCAGCAAATTTTTTGCGCAGCTACGTTGAAGATTAGCCGAGACGAGACCATTTCATGTCCAAGACCTCGAATATTGTCCTGGTGGGCATTGGCGGTCAGGGAACGCTGACGCTGATGGAGATGTTGGCGATGGCCGCGGAGGAGGCAGGCGAAGAAGTGCGTGTTCTATCACGCGTCAGCCTGGCACGGCTTGGGGGATCGGGCATGTGCCATATACGCATTGGGCCGGCTGTAAGCGCGGCGATCCCTGTCGGGGAGGCGGATGTTTTGCTGGTGCTGGAGATGAGCGAAGTGCTGCGCGCGCTCCCGATGGCACGGCGGGGAGCGCTGGCCTTCGTCAACACCTATCGCCGCCTACCTGTTGCTGCAGGAGTGGCAGGTATCCACTATCCTACACGCTCAGAGGTGGAGGAGGCGCTGGCAGAGCATGGCATCAGGGGTATTTTTGTGCCCGAATCGCTGCCGTTCACAGATGATTCAAGGCAGGATCAGGATGATGCTCGCATCAATATTATCATGCTCGGCGTTCTCTGTGGCTACACGCAGCTTCTTCCCCGCACTACGCTTGAGCAATCCATTGCCCAGCGCCTACCACGCTTTGCCGAGCAGAATCTGCGTACGTTTGCAGCGGGGTGGAGCTTTGGAGAAGCGCAGAGACGATAGCGCAATTTCGGCTACACTATGGTATACTAAGCGCTCAGAAGAAGTGCAAGAATACATACTTTTCGTAATGTATGATTGCAACAGTAGGTTTAATGCATGAGTCCAAATTGCCGCGCGTCACCGCAGCTGAACTATTGCGAGCCTTGAGACGCTCTGGTTGGGAAATAGTACGGCAAAGCGGGAGTCATGCCATACTAAAGCATTCCATAAAACCTGGCCGAGTCACTATAGCTATACATGCCAGGGTGATTATCAAGCCGAAGACGCTAGAAACAGTTTTAGAGCAGGCGGGACTTACTGTAGATGAACTGCGGGACTTGCTTTGAATCTATGAGGATAAGGCAATGAGGGAATATCAATACACGATCATTCTGCATCCAGACCTTGAGGAAGGAGGATATACAGTTACTGTACCGGCCCTCCCTGGATGTGTGACACAGGGAGAGACACTCGAGGAAGCCATAGCGATGGCCAAAGATGCTATACGCCTTTATGTCGAGTCGCTCATCGCTGACGGCGAGACTATACCTGAAGAGCGCGAGCATCCACAAGCAATCATAGTTAATGTGGCAGCCTGACCTTGCAGAGGAAAGCAGCGCGCGCTTGACACAATACACGAGGTAGAGTATCATACATCCCGCAGGATAGATACACGTTCTGTGAAACGTCTTGGGGTGTCGTTCAATGGTAGGACTGCCGACTCTGGATCGGCCAATTGGGGTTCGAATCCCTGCACCCCAGCCAGGAGAGGCTAGTGGCCTCTCCTTTTTTGTTTTTATGGATCGTTATCTAATGTGGCAGCAATCTATGGAGGGTCAAGTAGCATGGCCTTAGATACATCTACGCTCGATAAACGACGAGACGACATGTCCCGAGCTTCCAGGTGGACGCGGAGACTTGATATACCACTGGCTATTCTAGCATGGATAGGGGTGGCAGCAGTGGTGCTATGGGCAGCATCCCATGTCATCAGGTCATTGCTGCTACTTGCTATTGCGGCCCTGCTCGCATATGCTCTCGTGCCTGTTGTAAAATTGCTGGAGCATATAATGCCTCGTTTTCTGGCAATGCTTATCGTCTACCTCATTGTGCTGAGTGCGCTGAGCTTGCTTCTCTATTCTATTGCCAGGACCGCTATTCACCAGGCTATTGAACTGAGAGTTTTTCTGACACCAAGAGGAAATGGTCAACTGGCTCCCTTGATGCAGACGTTGCAGTCCTACGGGATTACGCAGGATCAAATTAATGCGGCTCGCCAGTTGCTTGTAGGTCACCTGGAAGGCATTGCTAACGGTGCGCTGCCAGTGTTGAAAGGCATTTTCGAGGGAGTAGTGGATCTAATCGTGGTAGCCGTGCTGAGCATTTATCTTCTCCTCGATGGATCACGCGTAGTACACTGGCTGCGTGTGAACGCACCGATGCTACAAAGAGAACGCGTCCAATTTTTCCTCGATACTCTCCAGCGTGTCGTGGGAGGCTATATTCGTGGGCAGTTGACACTCGCTGTCTTAATCGGCTTCCTCGTCGGCATTGGCATGGAATTACTGGGAGTGCGCTACGCCTTTTTACTGGGAGTGCTGGCTTTTGTGCTGGCGTTTATCCCGGTTGTGGGAACCTTTATCTCAGCGACGGCATGTATTTTGCTGGCACTGGTCAGCAATCCCACCTGGACCCAGCCCTGGATACTTGCGATTATTGTGCTGGTCTATTTCGTGGTAGTTCACGCCGTCGAGGCGCACACGATAGGTCCCCGCATCGTTGGTCACGCCATCGGGCTCCATCCCGGTGTCTCTATCTTTGCCCTGGTTGCAGGAGGCGAACTGTTCGGTATATGGGGCACGCTGTTCGCCGCGCCAGTGGCAGGCCTGTTACAGGCCGTACTGGTTGCTTTATGGATAGAATGGCGCAAGAACCATCCCGAACAATTTCCAGTCGAGGCTCAAGCAGAGCAGGCTACGGCGGAGATGGAGCCAACGGTGAAGTTAGAGCAGCAGAGACCCTATGACCCAGCACAGCAACCAAATTCATAAGGATAGCATGCTCCAGACAAGCGGAAAAAGACCTCGCTTCTGTCACCTGTGCGGAGAGAAGATTCGCGGCCCTTTCCTGGTATACGAAAACGGGCTGACGGTGTGCGAACGTTGCGAGGGGAGCACGCCTCATTGCAGCCAGTGTGGGATTCCTTCAAAGCAGCTCACACAAGCGCGGGGGGTATGGATCTGCCCAGCATGTCGCCAAAGAGCACAAGTGTGCGCCTGCTGCCACGAAGTTATTCTTGGGCGATACTTCATCATCGGTGATTCACCCCTGCCCTACTGTGAAGTTTGTACTCAAACGCGCCCTCGCTGTGACATCTGCCGCGTGCCCCTGGACGAGCGAGGAAGAACTTTCTCTGGGCGAGGTGGCACTATATATCGCTGCGCATCCTGCCTGGGTTCAGCGGTCACTACTATGGCGCAAGCTGAGTTTCTCTATCGAGAAACAAGGGTACTGCTCGCACGGGAACTGGGACTCCAGGTTGCCATACTACCGAAACTACACCTGGTAGAACGCGCTACACTCATCGAACTCCATCACCAAACAGGTGTTGCTACCAGCCCAGATGCACCTATAGGACCTGAGCACCAACACCTCCTCGGTTACTTCCAGCGTTTCGATAACGATTGGAATATCTACATCGAACTTTTACTACCCGAGACACTGTTCCAGGCGGTTGCAGCGCATGAGCTGGCACACGCCTGGCAGTCTACTTATGCACCACAGGCACAATCGCTCAAGATTGTCGAAGGCTTTGCTGAATGGGTGGCCTACCGGGCGTTGCTTGCATCGGGCCAACAACGTGAAGCGTCACGTCTGACCAGGCGCAGCGATCTCTATGGAGACGGTCTCCAATACTTCATCGCTTTAGAACGCCAGCATGGGCGTCCAGCGGTAATGCAGCGGGCAAGCCAGATGTAGGATACAGCACTTACACGTTTTACTTCCTATCAATTCATAGACTTATATTCACCACTTGGAATCTCTTACAATTGTGGCATACTGTGTAATGTAAGCATAAGTGTCTACGTCCATTAGGGGGAACGAGCGGGCATACCTGCCCCCCAGGCAGGGTCCCATAAAGGCCCACCCTGCCACTCCTCACCTCCCTCGCCCCTACGGGAATGGGATTCCTTGCATAAATAGGGGGTCGATGGCACTAAGAGCCTACCGCTGAGGGATATTAATGAAAGTCTGCTGGGCACGTGGGGTGGAGGGATATGTCTCTACGCTATTGGCAAGTTGTTTCGAGTAAGCTAGATGTCACCTGGATTAGCTTCTGGCGTTTAAGCACCGCAGCCTGTAGCGCCGCCTTGAGCTTTTGTTCGTCGATATTAGTTACACGCACACTGGGACCGGATGTTTTCGGTAGCTATACACTGGTATTATGGCTGGCTACGATAATGATGCCAGCTATTGGCATTGGCGCATCTACACTTACAAGCCGGTACACAGCAGAGCTTCAATTTCGCGAAGTACCACGCCTGACCGCGGGTATCTTTTATTTTGTATGGCGAAGACAATTTGGTAGAATACTACTCTATTGTCTGATCTACTTGCTCCTGATTTTTCCCTGCTCCTGGTTCTTCGGCACGCGCACACCGATACTCTTGCTCCTCTTAGCGGGCTTATCGGTTCCACCACTGCTTCTTGGCAGTGTTGCCAACATTACATTGCGTAGCTTAAGACGCTATGACTTGATAGCAGTTATTCACATAGTCGGAATACTTGCTGCGTTGCTGCTAATGCTTATCGCGACACAGGTGCCGGGTGAATTGATCAGACTGCTACTGATTGCTTCAGCAATATCAAGCACATTTACGCTTATCATAGCGCTTGTCTGCATTACCCGGCTGTTGCCAATGGGACATGCATTGGCCCCAGGATTCTTGCTGAAGGAGCGACTAACACGCAGTCTCAACAACTCATTCCTCCTTTTTATGTTAGATGTTATCGTCTGGCAACGGAGCGAACTAGTGCTGATTGCTCACTGGCGTGGGGCCGCCGAGTTAAGTTTTTATGCACTCGCTTCCATGATAAGCGCAAGTATGATGGAAATTCCGCCTGTTCTGCTATCAACATATGTATTGCCACTCCTGTTGCGCTATGTTCCAGGACAACGATATAGTAACGCTGCCGACGCATTTTTTAAAACATCTTGCTACATGATAGTGTTAGCTGTTCTGCTATGTATAGTGATGGTGTTATTATGCCCAGCAATTATCAGTTCCTGCTTTGGCGATACTTATCTGCTCGCCGTCACGCCACTGCGTATTTTGCTCATCGGAAGCACAATTGGCAGCATTTCAACGGTGAGTTTGACCTACCTTGCTAATGGCGAGCGCAAACGAGCACAGACGCAGCTTGGTGCAATTGCGGCAGCATTGAATATTGTGCTGTCTATCCCATGTATCCTGCTATGGGGTGTCACCGGTGCCGCACTGGCGAGCACCGTGGCACGCGTGGTCTCCGCCGTTGGTTCGGTAGTTATTTGCAAGAGGCACATGGCTGTCTAGAAGTACCAGGAATTACTGGTGCCCAGGGAGAAGAATCAAATGTGAGCGCTGGTAGCAATATACAGGATAGTGAATGTTCAGAAGCATGTTCTCTCTTTATATGCGTTCGAGTGGCACAAAACCCAAGACTCGCAGCGCGTTGCTCATAGTTTGTACAGTAGCGCGGACCAACAAGGTGCGGAACGACTTTACTCGTTCGTCTGTTTCTTTGAGGATAGGAGGAGTATGCTCATAGAAGTCGCTAAAGTGGGCGGCCAGGTCATAGGTATAGGAAGCCAGCATGTGAGGAGCAAGCTGTGAAGTTGCTTCTGCCAGGGTACGCGGGTAGGCGTCGATGTGGCGCAGCAGTTCCCATTCGCTCTGCTCGAGCTGCTCTGGGAGAACTCGAAGTTTCTCGGGTATCTCGTAATGCGCCTCTTGCAAACGGCGCATGATGCTATTGGCGCGTGCATAGGCATATTGGAGGTAAACGCCCGTATCGCCATTGGCACGCAGCACCTCGTCCATATCCAAAGCGATAATCTGCTGCAAACCAACGCGAATCATGAAGTAACGAATGGCTGATGCCGCCAGGATAGCGACGGTCTCGCCGGGCAAGTCCGGCTTGGCCTCTCGCATCTTTACGATCGCAGCATTCATCAAGTCATCGGCCTTAATCTCGATGCCTTTTCTGCCAGAGAAAGCGTAGAATTCCTTGCCATCAGAAGTATCGATACCCAGGCGAGCAGCAGTGGCAGCGGAGAGTGTGACGACTTCGTATGCGAGATGTATCGAGTTGTCGGCTTGCTCGGTATAGCCCAACCGGCGCAAGATCTCATACAGGACCTGTTGGAGATAAGACTGGCGCACGTCGATCACATTGATCACTCTTTTCGCGTGACCAAAACGTTTAGGATCGGCTTCCAAGGCTGGTGCAATATTGTCCTCTTTTATACGCATGGTCCAAAGCGTGCGGCCATCATGCTGTTGGCCCCAGGGAACAAAGCGGAACTGCTCTCCTATTCTGGGATCATCAGCCAGACCAAACTTCCAGAGCTGATAGGCGATATCTTTGCCCGTGTAGGTGGCTGTACCATCTTTTCTCACCAGGACCTTGTCGCTTGTGCGGTGCCCTTCTTCAGTCTGCACATCACCTTCACCGAAGGGGACGATCCAGCAGCCTTCCATTGGGCCTGTTTTGGGCTGCTCCAGCACGCCACGGTCGCGCAGCATGACAAAGGTGCGTTTCCACAAACCCGAACCTAGAATAGCAGATTCCCAGGTGAGTAGATCGTATGAAACATCAATACGTGTCATTGTTGCCAGGTGAGCCTGCACGATCTGACGAGAGATATCCGCCGCCAGCAGGGGATAATCAGGACCTGCGGCTGGTTCGTCGCCATGCTCAATAGTATGCAGCACAGCTTTGCGGCGTTCTAGAAGTTCCGGTCGCTCCTCATAGGCTTTACCTACGGCAACATATATGCGCGAACAGTAGTAGTCGAAGGGCTCGCCTGGGAGCTGCTGATTCCCTTCAGGAAGTTGCAAGGAGCCCTCGCTGAGCAGTGTGAAGCCGACGACAACATCGGCAACCTGAACGCCTGTGTCATCGATGTAGTTGTGTGCCTCGACCTGGTAGCCCTGCGAGCGCAGCATACGCACAACGGTGTCACCAATGCTCGCGTTACGCAGGTGACCTACATGAGCGGCTTTGTTGCTATTAATGTTGGTATGCTCAACGACGACTTTCGTGCCAAAGCCCGCAGCTTTTTGTCCGAAATCGGCTCCCTGTTCCAGTACACGCTCTAGAATGGTCTGACCCACGGTGGGACGGTTCAGGCGAAAATTAAGGTAGCCCGGTTTCGTGACGGTGATCTCCTGAATGATGGGCACAGACATGCCGCGCAGTATTGCTGCCAACGCTTCTGCGATCAGCAGTGGAGGGCGGCCCAGCATCTTCTTGCCTGCCCAAGCCATGACCGGCATCGAATAATCGCCAAAGCTCGCCTGCGCCGAGAAGCGCAGGTCCATGGGCAATTGCTCAACGTCGAAGTTTAGCTGCTCTTGAGCAAGGTAAGCCACGGCGGCCTGTTTGATGAGCAGGATCAGGTACTCATGGAGATCTTTTGCAGCAGCAGAAGTTTGCTGCACCTCACGGGTTGTCGACATTATTCCTCCAACGACCCCTTAAAATTAGCTTGAGATATTGAGTTGCCAGTTCTGACGTTTTTATTGTACAACGGGAGTCCAGTCACTAATAGATACTTTTGCCAAGCGCCGAAAGGATAAATTCAACGGCCAGCCTGGCAGTGCGATTCGCGTGGTCGAGAATTGGATTGACCTCGGTAATATCCAGCGAGGTCATCTTGCCCGAGTCGGCAATCAATTCCATTGCCAGGTGAGCTTCACGATAGGTGATGCCACCTGGGACGGGGGTGCCAACCCCAGGTGCCTCAGAGGGGTCTACTGCATCCATGTCGAAACTGACATGCACACCACCGGTACCAGCGGTTGCAATTTCGAGCGCCTGGGTAATGGCTGCGGGCAGTCCGATACGATCGATATCCTTCATGGTGAAGACGCGCACCTGCGCCAGGCGCAGCAGCTCACGTTCGTCGGGATCGAGGTCCCGCGAGCCAACGATAGCAATGTTGGTGGGAGCAACCTTTGGGCTAAAGCCGCCCAGGTTCACCAGTCGTTCGTGACCCCGGCCGATCAGTGCTGCTAAGGGCATGCCGTGAATGTTACCAGAAGGTGTGGTCTGATCGGTATTGAAATCGGCGTGAGCATCGATCCAGATCACGCCAACGGAACCGTGCGCCTTGACGGCTCCGGTGACCGATCCCAGGGTAAGGCTGTGGTCGCCTCCTATCACGAGGGGAAAATCACCAGGGCCACTATAATGCGCTATGGCGGCTGCCAGTCTTGCACATACATCCAGGATTGGCTCTAGATTCTTGAGATGTGGGCCGCTAAGCGGGGCAGGTTCTGGCTCAGCCACTGCCAGGTTCCCTTCATCAATGAGGGTATGGCCAAGCTGGCCGAGTTTCTTACTTAGCTCGATGTCCAGGGCTGCATAACGAATGGCGCTTGGGCCCAGGTCTGTTCCATGGTATATGCCACCCAGGTCTAAAGGGACTCCAATAAGATGAATGTTCAAGGTGTTTCCTCTCTTCTCCATTGAACAGTGGATTTGCCAGCCATTATAACGTAGTAGCCTGGCGACCGCAAGGGTCGCCACTACGCTATTGGGCTCGGTCAAGCGTAGTGGCAGGGCTTGCCCCTGTCAGGTCCTTCCTCGGCGCACTTTGTACACGCCTGCGGCGCTCACAGGGGTATAATTGTTGAGGTTGTGGCGAGCTGAAAGCTCGCCACAACCTCAACAATTATACCGAGAGACGGTTAAGACAGAGCACAACAACTTCAACAAGTATATGGAGAGGCGGCCAGGGCTTTCCAATCCTGGCGATTTTGCCCCGCTCCCGAAAAATGTGTGAGAAATAATGTGGTAGCCAGACATTTGGAGATAATGCCTGTCATCCTGAGCGCATGAGCCGAAGCCCTGAGCCCTTCGCTGCGCTCAAGGGTAAACTCCGCGAAGGGGAAGGATCTCTGCGTCCGTCGAGCCAGACCCTTCGCGAAGCCAGAGGTGACAGCCGGGGCAGCGCTCAAATCCGCTCACAGGAAGGCTTATCTCCAAACGTCTGTGTGGCGGCTAAGACAGAGCACAAATGAGATATTGTATGTTATGATTATCAGTAGACTACCTATGATGGTAGACGGTGGAATATAGCTCTACTGTTTCTTCACCTGCACCCGAAGGAGTGTGCGCGATGATTGCATGTGACATTATGACCCGCAAAGTGTGTACCATTTCCCCGGAGGCCAGTGTGCAGGAGGCTGCACAACTGCTCTACCAGGAACGTATCAGTGGTCTGCCTGTCGTCAACGCAGATGGTGGGATTATCGGTATTGTTACCGAGGCGGACATTATCAGCAAGGCGAGCCGCGAGGGCCTGCGCGTTGCCGATATTATGAGTCACGAGATAATTGCAGTTACCGAGGATACGCCGATTAACGAGATTGCCCTGTTACTGACTGAGCGCAAGATCAAGCGCGTGCCGGTGATCAGCGAAGATAAGCTGGTGGGCATTGTGAGTCGCGCGGATATTGTCCATGCTGTCGCGGAAGGGCACCTGATCCTGCGCAGCTGGTAGAATATTTAAATTAGTAATACTCGTAAGTATGTTTCACGTGTAAATAGTGGAGCCAGGTTGGGTGTCCTCGCGTTCGGCATCGGACGGGGGATACTTTAAATTACTCCTAAAAAGACTACTGTTTACTCAATAAGCCGGCTCCGAAGGAGGATGTACGATGTTCTGCTCACAGTGTGGTATGCGCGTCAAGGATGGAGCGCATTTCTGTGATAATTGTGGCGCGGCATTGCAGGTGCCGGGGGGTGTCTCTCAGGTTGCACCAGTAGAAAGTAGTCGCGGCACAAGTAAAGCTCAAGATCCGTATAAGGAGCAGATTAGACAGATCAAGCTGCAAATCCGGCAACTGAAACTAGACCTCAAGCGAATAAATACAGAGATGGGGAAAATTCGTTCGCAGTATAACCAGTCGGCGGCTTTTGTTCCACGCGGTATGCTCCGGCATGGCTATAAAGAGATCGAGGATGTGCGTTTATGGGGGCCGCAGAAGAAAAAGCAAGAATTACAACAACAGATTATGTATCTTGAGCAGCAGTTGCTGGGCTTGCAGCAGCAACAAACACAATGGCAGGCTCAGCAGGGAGGGTAGCAATAGCGCTATCACCAGGGTCGAGGTCACGGGCGATGTTGTAGATATCGGGTGAGCCAAGGCCGCTTGCCAGGTCATAGCCTGTGGTAGCCGAATAGAGCAGGTTAGTACCGTTGGTAATGTCATGAAAAGCGGGAAATGCCTGCTGCACGTTGAAGAGGCGGTACAGTGTGGGGTTGGCGAAGCCTACACGGGCCTTACCGTCAGCTCTCAAATACTGGTTGATGAGCGCCAAGCTACCTGCCCAGAGCGGGGTGGCTGCGCTTGTGCCGCCGACGGTGATCCAGCCAGAGGGGGGGCAGCCTGCGTTCATCACTGTACAGTAGATCGAGTATCCAGCCGCAGGGTCGGCGTCTGCCGTAACATCGGGTATCTGCCGGTTGCCATTACTATACTGGCTATCAACGCCCGGGCCACTCTGCCATGTGGGGCGTTTGAAGGTATTACTGATCCCACCACCACTCCCTGCTCCCCTGGGACTACGCAACTTCGATTTTGGGTTGGACCATACTGATTCATGATCATAAGCACCGGTATTCAATTGCAGGTTGGTGCCGCCGATACCCGTGACGTAGGGATCGCTGGCAGGTGAGTCTACTGCTGGATTGCCATCACCACAATCATAGGCTCCAGCATCGCCGGAGGCGGCGAAGAAGGCGATACCCTGCGCGGCTGCCTGCTTAAAGATGTTGTCGAGGGTTTGCAACTCGCCAGGGCCAGAACTTGATTCACAGATCCCCCAACTAGTGAGTGCAATGCGGGCTTTATGATCGGTGACAATCCTGTTGTAGGTATCATTAAGACCCTGAGTTGTGTTCGGACCTTCATAGATGATCTGCCTGGCATGAGGAGCCATAGCGGCAGTTACCTCGATATCCAGTTCTGTTTCAATTGCGCCCTGACCTGCAGAGCCATTGAAGCCATCTACCAGGACATTGGTGATGCTCGGATTACCGAGATTGTAGGCCTGGAAGTATTGAGCAACATCGCCAGGCTGGTATCCATCCAGTTCGAAGAGAGCTATGGCCTGGCCATCACCCAGGATCCCGGTATTTTGCAGCGGTGCAGCATCATAGGCCGCGGCAAGGTCTTCTGGAGTGTAGCCACCTGGGGCCGCCTGCCTGACGTTGAGCCTGCGGTAGTGCGGTTGATAGTGCAGGCTATTGTCCAGTCCGCCAATGGATGTAATCAAAGAAGTGAGCGACGCAGGCAGGCTGGGGGCTGTCGCATTCGCGTAAAAGGTGCGGCTACCGAGCCGGTAATTATTGATCCGCGTGTTGAATGCGTACTGCGCTTGCGCAATGGAGCCTGTGGCATCGATGAGTTGATTGTTGGCGGCAACAGTGGTGACGGTGAACCCCTGGCTCTGCAAGAATGAGACGACTTGCCGCACCTGGTCGGGTGTGGGTGCAAACAACATGTTGAACGCGGCAGGGGTGAGATAGTGGTGGTACTGTGCCGACCGGGGATCATAGATAGCATTCAACAGCCTATCCAGTTCTGCCGAATTGCGCAGTTGGAGACCGATGGACAGGTGCAATTGCTGTTGAGGGTCGGCGGCCTGCAAAAGGTGCGCCCGCTGGACCAAGGGCACGATGTCACTGCTGAGTGCGAGACGCCGGTTTGCATCCGCGTGAACCAGCATACGCACACCCGCGAGGCTGGTTCCGATGAGTAGTAGAGCGATGACTACAAATACGATGTTGCGTCGCATATTATTTTCCTACAGAGTTCACACAAGGGATATTTCATTGTTACTTCACCCAATGAGAATAAACGTGATCAGAGTAGGGTTTGTGGCATTTCTCTGGATTGCCCCACAAACTATCCCGGTGAGCGTGGTAAGCTGAAGGAAAACCAGGAGGGAACGGCTCTATCAGTGAAAGAACCCTCATTGAACTGGGTCCGAGGAGGATGACTTGGCAGAAATCACCAATATGGGTGCAATCAAAGCATGGTCTCGTGCTTCTTTATAAACTTCATTATCGCGCTCCTACAGAAAGTACGGGCTAACGATGATAGGATCGGCTGCGCAGCCTATCCCGAAGCGATCAATCGTACCCAGGCTGATGCTGGTGCCTGCGATGGCGTCGGCGTTGGTGCGGGTGACGGCGGCAATGTCGGCGTTGGCGTTGGCGTTGGCGTTGGTGTCGGCGACGGTTTCGGTTTTGGCGTTGGCGTCGGTTTCGCTGTCGGTATGGGCGTAGGGGTGCCGTTCGTCAGGTTCACGACGTAGAGCTTGACTACAGTATCGACGCTAATCTGCGTACCGCCAGGCGGGCTGACGTTGACAACGATGTTTGGTCCCTTACTGCGATCGGTGGGTGGATCGGAAGGCAGCACCTGATAGAGAATACCGGCTTTATTGAGAGCGTCTTCCGCCGCCGCGAGTGTATTGTTCACAAGATGGTGCGGCACGGTCAATGTCTGTTCTGCCTGTAGATCGACTTCAATCTTCGAGCCCTGCGGAGCTTTATCAGGAGGCTTCGGGAACTGGTCGATCACTGTTCCCGAGGTGAGATTGTTTTTGACAACCAACTCGAATCCAGCGTTGGTTGCCGCGGCCCGGGCCTGCGCTAAAGATAGGCCTACCAGGTTGGGTACAGGAACCTGTGTTGTGTTGGTCGGCGCCTGGGTTGGTCCCAGGCCTATGATAGAGAGATTGATGAAGCCAAGTTCGGCTGCCAGGAAGACACTAAAGCCAAGCAACAATAACGTTGCCAGGAGGATGAGTACAGTTATGATACTGGCGAAGCGCGAGTCGCGCTGGTCTCGCCGCACCTGGCCTGTGCGCGGGACAGTTCCTACGCGGGCTGAACCTGTTGCCTGGTTGCCATAAACGCTCGGGGTGATAAAGCCGCGCTGTTCTGCTATGTTGCTGGTACCGGCAGGAACACTGACAAAGTTGTTAGGTGAAGAGACCTGTTGACGGCGAAGGCCACCGTTGGCGCGAGGCGAAGCTGGCTCACCGGTAAGGGCTACAGGAACGGGGGGCTGACCCGGCACCGGCGACGGATTTACAACGGTTGGCATGCTCTCATTGAGTTCGGTCTCGCCGAGCGTTTCGAGGGCACGGGCCAGGGCATTTCCATCCAGGAAACGCATTTCCGGCACTTTCTCCAGGCAGCGCAAGATAATTTCTTCCAGGGCAGGTGGGATGTTCGGATTCAAGTGAGTGGGCGGCAGCGGAGCGTCCTGAATATGCTGCATGGCTACCGCCACGGGTGTATCACCGTCGAAGGGAGGGCGCCCGGTCAGCATTTCATACATGACGATGCCAAGCGCGTAGACGTCGGCGGCCGGGTTGACAATCTCGCCCTGAGCCTGTTCGGGCGCGTAGTACTGGACGGTACCTAATGTCATGCCGGTAGTAGTCAATCGCTCAGCATTGATATCTTTGTAGACGCTGGCGATACCAAAATCGGTCAGCTTGATTGAGCCGTCGCGCCCTACAAGGATATTCTGCGGTTTGACATCGCGGTGCACGATGCCACGGCGGTGTGCAGCTCCCAGGCCAAGGGCGACATCATGGGCAATGATGACCGCACGATCGACATCAAGAACGCCACGCGAGCGCAGGTAGCGGCGGAGGTCCGTGCCTTCGATCAGCTCCATGACAATGAAATAGTTGCCGTTGGTCTGCCCATAGTCATAGACCTGCACGATATTGGGGTGCTGCAAGGCTGATGCTGCTTTCGCCTCACGTTGAAAGCGGGTCACAAACTTGGGGTCCGTACTATAGACTTCGCGCAGGACCTTGATGGCAACGACGCGATCCATGCGCCTATCTAGGCCACGATAGATGGTGGCCATACCACCCCGACCTATTGGGTTTTGTAACTGGTATCGCTCACCCAGAACTTCGATTTGCATAGACTTCCCAGAATGATGATGCTACGACACACCGATTGGTCAACAATATGCGCTACTTATTTTAGCGCATTCTGGACGCAATTGGAATATGCTACACCAAAAACAGTACAATTCTATGAAGCAGTTCACATTATAAAGAGAAGATGAAACACTTCGCATCATGTTTGGGCTGCCAAAACGCGCTCATCACCGATACGGCGCGTGATGCGTCGTTCATCCATATGCTCTAATAGGGGCAAGATGTACTTTCGCGTCGTTCCCAGCACATCCCGCGCCTCTGCTGCCGTGATTTTGCCATGCTCGCGCAGATACGCGAGTAGTTTTGCTAATGCTTCTTCGTAGGTCTCCCGCAGGAAAAGCACACTATCACCTAATTTTACCAGCCGGCCTTGCTCAATGAGCGATGCGAGGACCTCGGAACCCACGACTGTTTCTGCTTCGGCACGCACAGGCGGTGTATAGGGATTTTCTTTGAAGTAGCGTAATAATTGCTCGACCCGTTGCTGCTGTGCCCCAGTAAAAGTGGGCACGAAGCTGGGCAATCGAATGAAACCACCTGTTGTGTTTGCCTCGCCTGTGACGGCATCCAGTTGTCCTTCTGCCTGCAAGACTGCGAAGACTTCAGTAGCCATCTTTGGCGGCAAATGCAGCCGCGCTCGCCATTCCTCCTTCGAGAGCCCGCTGCGCAAGGGATGCTGTTGATGTTGCTCACGTACCAGCCGAACTGCCTCTTCTACCAGCGACTCCCACACAGCTTGAGCAAACCATAGTGTCCCAACCTGTTTCACCCTTCCCGTTCTTAACAACGTCTCCAGTGCCTGTTGCGTCACATTTTCAGATAAATTGCTGTGCTTCATTATATCCGATAATTCATAGCCAACCAACCCATGTGAAAGCTTTCCCGTGGTTCCAGTGTCGGGGCCAGGAAGTCGCGCGCCTTCTTTCTTGCCTTTTTGTGCCTCTTGATGCTTCGTGGTGGGTTCTCTTCGCCTGTCAAGGGCTGCCAGTACTAACTCATCCGGGGAGCCGTGCTCCAGGGTTGCCAGGGCATTCAGCACGGTCTGCTGAAAACGGCGGTGGTAACGCGGCTGGATATCGACGACCTCGCCCCCGCCGACGGTCATGCTGGGCGAAGGTATACGCAGGATGAAGCGATCGCGGCGGGCTACTACGGCAGGTCGACTTAAACGTAACTGTACCCAGGCGCTCTGCCCAGGTTGTAGTTCTTCCACGTTGAGCAGGCGGATACGCGCCGGTATCTCCTGGGAGCCGCTATAGAAATCTACGAGTGTATTGTGCGCAAGTGGGCGCTGAGTGTCATGTAAAAGCTGAATATGTGCGTCGATGAGGACGGTAGGGCGTAACTGTCCAGGTAGAGTAACTACATTGCCACGTTCCAGGTCGAAGCGAGCTACATTCGCCAGGTTGATCGCGACGCGGCTGCCTGGTTGGGCCGCCTCGACCTGGTGGCGGTGGGTCTGTAAGGTGCGGATGCGCGACCTGGTACCCTGTGGGAGTACTTCAACCTCCTGGCCTAGCTTGAAGGTACCATCAAGCAGGGTCCCGGTCACAACTGTGCCAAAGCCGGTCATGGTGAAGACGCGGTCGATGGGCAGGCGTGGACGCGCAATGTTATCCTGGTAGGATTGCTGGTCCTGCGACTCAGCGAGGATCGACTCCAACCGGGCGAGCAACTCGGGCAAGCCCTGTCCTGTATAGGCGGAGACGGCAACGATAGGGGCGTCCTCCAGGGTAGTTGATTTCAGTTGCTCTTCTACTTCCTCACGTACCAACTCCAGCCACTCCTTATCCACAAGATCCATTTTTGTGAGCGCCACCACGCCGCGACGCACGCGCAGCAGGTCGAGAATTGCCAGGTGTTCGCGCGTTTGCGGCATGACTCCCTCGTCGGCGGCAACGACGAGGAGAGCGGCATCAATGCCGCCAACGCCAGCGAGCATATTTTTGATAAAGCTCTCATGGCCAGGAACATCTACGATGCTGACCTCGCGTCCACCCGGTAGTTTTAACCAGGCAAAGCCGAGGTCAATGGTCATGCCACGTTCTTTTTCTTCCGCCAAACGATCAGGGTCGATGCCCGTCAACACTTTGACGAGGGTTGATTTTCCATGATCGACGTGTCCGGCGGTACCAATACAGCTCATTTCCGGTGGTCCAGCAGAAGCGCAGCCAGCAGCGGGCATACCTGTCCCCCAGACAGGGTCCCATAAAGGCCCCCTCCCCGCATCATCCCCACTCCCGCCCCTACAGATGGTGATGCGCTTTTCTTCAGGCTGATTTCTGGCACCTGCAAGGGGCGCCACTTCGTTTCATGCAGCACAATGGGCATTACCGATGGCGACCACGTGAGACCGCCCAGTGTGTATATATTTTTCCAAGTTGATAGCAACTGACTCATAGTATACACTATGGGTGGCTTTTTGGCTATCTGTGAGGATTGGTAAGAAAAAAGGTTGCAGATAGATTGCAGGATTCAACTAGAAAATTTTCTATCGACTGACCGCCTTCTTCCGGCCAACCTATCAGCACTCCTTCTGTCGAAAACGCCGTTTTACCAACGCCGCACCAAATGGAAACGCGTGCTTGACACTTGCTCCCATTCGTGGTATTCTTTTTCACATAGTAAATGAAACTGTGTAGCGTGAAAAAGATGAGCCAGGAGGAATATCCCGATGCACACCAAACACTTCGACCTAGGGCGCTTCTCTGACCCGTCGTTGTTGATCCTGGCCAGTCTGGCGAATGGCCCCAAGCATGGCTACGCCATGATGGAAGATATTGCCGAGTTCTGCGGAACGAAGCTTGAACCCGGCACGCTTTATGCTGCCCTGGCCCGGCTGGAGAGACGAGGCTGGATTGAGGCGTTGGAAGCCGAGGAGCGCCGCCGCCCCTATCGCATCACGGGGGCGGGAGAGCGTGTTCTGCGCGAACAGCTCAAGACGCTGCACCGGGTGGTCTCTGTTGGGCAACAACGGCTGGCTTCAGGCTAAAAGAGACAGGAGAATGGTATGTAGCACCAGCAATATGCTCAAGCAAGGCTCTCCCAACCAGCCTTGCTCATCCTCGCCAGCCTGACGCAGGAGCATTACCTGTTCCCCGGACAGGAGCCAGGGCAGGGGCAAGCCCTGCCCCTACCATACTCTGGCAATTATATCATTTTGCCAGACAGTATCAAGGAGCCAGGGCAGGGGCAAGCCCTGCCCCTACCATACACGGATCAGCTGGTTCCTGCTGTATATGGTAGGGGCGACCGCAAGGGTCGCCCTGGAAGCGTGCCAAAGGGGTGGCGGGTGGTGCTGGTGCTACTGGTGCTGCTGTTCCTCCTCCCCTGGCCGGCCCTTATCTCTTCCGAATAGTCCTGACTTCTGGATGTTGCTCGTCACCTGGTTCCTAGCTGGCGTCGTGGGCATCATCACTGCCCTCCTTGTGAAGTCGCCAGGCGAGAAGCAGGCACGGCGCGCGACCCAGCCTTCGCGCCGCGACCTATCCCCGGTGGTGTGGCCCGCTATTTTTCCCATGCTGTTCTTTCTACTTACCCTACCGGGTGTGCTCCCCCTGTTTGATGTATCTCTCCCTGTCTGGGCCAGGCTCAGCTACTGCCTCTTTGCCGTTTTCGTGAGCGGCATGACTGTCCTGATTGTGACCATACGCGGCAGCAAGCCGCGCTTCGAAAAGCCCTTGCAGGTGTGGGGCGTGTTTATTCCTGCTGTGTTGTTCATTCCGCTGGTCTTGTTACCCGGGCCCGGCTCCTGGCTCCTGGCCGGTTTTATGAGCATCATGCCTGCTCTCTTGGTGAGGGTACGCGGCGGCGATGCACAGGCGGATCGCGCGACCGAGCCTCCACAAAACGGAGCGTCTCCAAAGATGTGGATCATTGTTGCTCCGGTCCTGTTCCTCGTCTTCTGCATGCAGTTTGAGTTTATCATCCTTCCTGACTATAACGACTTTGGGCAGGTGCTTATCTCCTGGCTCCTGACCGGTCTGGCAAGCCTGATTATTCTCCTGGCGCTGAAGCTAGGCAGCAGGGAGAAAACGGGTCTCCCGGCACAGGAGGCGCTGCAACTGGTCCAGGTGCAAGGCTGATAAGCATATTGTAGATTGTACTTAAGTCTGGCTCATCCGCGCTGCTCCACCCCCACTACGCGCCAGCGCAGAAGCTGACGTTACAGCTCGCAGGCCTCGCCTTCGCGGCAGCGCGAATCGGCTGATACATCAATGCACTAGTGAGCGCGCTGCCGGCGAGAGCTTCAAGACCTCTGGAGCTGCTTTGAGACGACGTATTAGCGGTTCCCAAATCTGATCTTGCCACTGCTGAGACCGAGCAAGAGCAGCGACATGCTCGTCGTATGCTGCTTGATCCCGAAAGCGTGAGAACCAGACAAACACCTGCTCACCCTCGCGCACCGGCAGGGCCGGGAACGTGTTTGCGCTCTCCTCGGTCACGAAAGAGGACAGGATCGAAGCGCCATTCCTGGTCAGGACCGGCGCGAGCGTGCCCTCAAAAAAGTCGAGGAAGTTGGCCGAGGGCAGCGTCTCAAAGGACAGGATGGTCGCTACCACCAGCCCTGGAGGAACCTCCTGGGTACCAAGTGGGGGCCGATTGCTGGGGTCAAGGAAAAATCCTGACGCCGGGTGTGCCGGGCGCAACAAGAGCACGTTATCGGAGTCGACCAGCGTGGCATTGGCCTCTTCACGGTGCTCTTGCCACACCGGCCCGCCGTAGAAGGTTTGCAACGCGGCGAGGCGCTTGCCCATATCAGGGAAGCCTCGCAGCCAGACAAATCGGTTCGGGTCCTCCATATCCCGAAATTGCCCAATCACCGTTATTCCTACCGCTTCTTGGGGTTCGATGAATATGCGCTCGAAGAGTTCAATCAGCACGTCCCGCTGTCCCGGATGAAGGGTATATTGCCTGAGTTCCACGATGGGGCTGCGAAGCAGCCGCGACGGTTCAGATACTGTTTTTCCCGTATGCTCAGTCTTGTGAATGTTCATACTGCTCCTCTCTGATCAGGTGATATCAAATCCGTTTCAAGAGGGATTCTTCGGGGACACCCCGACCCCCCTTTTGATCACTATGTACCAGGATTTGATATTACTTGAACTGCTTGTCATGCTTTGCGGCGCGCATCCAGAAAAAGCAGCCACTGTTTGAGGAGGCTTCGGACAAAAATAGCATGCACCACAAACGGGTCGCGCGCAAACAAGTCAGCCACTTCGTGTTCGTTCTCTGCTTCAACGATCACCAGTGATCCCGTCGCATCGGCAAAGGGGCCACCGAGTACCACCGTTCCGTTTTCAAAAAGCCGATCCATGAAGGCGGCATGTTGCGCCCAATGAGGCTGTTCGCGCACGGTCTTGCCCGGAACCCAAGCCGGACCTGGCGCCCAAAGAATGATGAAGGTGTTTTTCATGCTGTTGCCTTTCTGCTGCGGTTCCACTGCTGAAACCACATCCTGCCGTGAAACCAGGCGTTGCGTGACTTCCCAGCAATGGATTGGTCGCAACGCTTTCGTTGCCTCTTGCTTGTGTGTGCGTATCTCACATACTATACTATAGTCAAAGGGTGGCTCTTCTAAAAGGGCCATTCTTTGCAAAATTGAAAGAGCCACTTACGGAGGAGTCATGCCGAGAGGAAACATTGCTCCCGACTTCGGTCTGCCCATTGCTCTTGAGCGTGCTGCACCGACACCACTCCATCAGCAATTGTGTGAGCAATTGCGACGGGCCATTCTCGATGGTCGCCTCTTTAGAGGGACGCGGCTCCCATCGACGCGAACATTGGCGCAGGTTCTTGGCGTGTCACGCACGGTCACCAGTTGCGCCTATGACGAACTCTTTGCCGAAGGGTATCTGGAGGGGCGACAAGGATCAGGAACCTATGTCGGAAGGGATCTTCCCCCGCTTCCACATCTGAACCGCCCGGTGCCAAACACCCCACCACGCTGGCTTGGGAAAGCCCCTCCATTGGCCCGCGAGGAGTCTGTTGCACCACAAGCAATCGCGTTTCGACTGGGGGTGCCTTCCATCTCATCCCTGCCCCCGCGTATCTGGCGCGAGGCGTGGAGAACGGTGACGAAGTGTCTGCCACCTAACAACTACGGCCCTACGAATGGGGACCCGGCGCTTCGGGCCGCTCTTGCTGCCTATCTTGGACGATCTCGCGGCCTCGCGTGTACCCCAGAGGACATTCTCATTACAGCAGGAGCCACGCACGCGCTTGACCTCATCGTGCGGGCAACTCTCTCTGCTGGCGATGAGGTTGGGTTTGAGGAACCAGGGTATCCTGCTGCCCGACAGATCGTGAAGGCCCGGGAAGGACGCATCTTGCCTGTTCCGGTTGACGATGATGGGATGCAAGTCGAGCGGTTGCCGCACGGGCTCGCAGCCCCGCTGCTGGTCTATACTACCCCGTCGCACCAGTATCCACTTGGGGTACGGCTCGCTGTTTCACGACGCCTGGCGTTGCTGACGTGGGCTCAGGCCAACGATAGCCTGATTGTCGAAGATGATTACGACAGTGAGTTTCGTTTCGATACCTCCCCGCTCCCAGCTCTGGCGAGCCTTGATGAAGCAGGGCGCGTGGCCTATATCGGGACGTTCTCAAAAGTGCTGACCCCTGCCCTGCGCGTGGGATATCTGGTGGCTCCTCCCCTGCTGCGTGAACGGATCGGGCAGATCAAGCACCTGACCGATGAACAGGTCTCCTGGCCGCTTCAGCAGATGCTCGCTGACTTCATCTCCAGGGGGCATCTGGATCGTCATGTCCGACGGATGCGGCATCAGTACGCGCAGAAGCGACACATCGTAGCGCAAACACTTGCTCCCATCGCGCATCTTGCCCAGCTCCGCGGGCTGGAAGCTGGTCTACACGCCTATCTTGAACTGGGAGCCAACGTCAATGCCACGCTCGTAGCGCAGCTGGCACAGAAGCGCAATGTCATCATCACTCTCCTTGATGCCTACTATCTTGGTGCCCCTGACCGGTCTGGACTGCTTCTAGGCTATGGAAGCCTGGAGATCCCTGACATCATCCGTGGTGCAACGGCACTGGCGGAGGTGATTGAGCAAGTTGCGGCTCTGTCCCTTCATTCCAGAGAGAGGTAACAGAATTGGTGTACAAGCGGTATAATGAAGGGCAGGAGTTTTATATTAGCTCATTGGAGCTGAAGAGGTCATGAACGAAAAGATTCAATCGGTACTCAATTCGCTGCCGCATAAGCCTGGCATTTACCTGATGAAGGATGTCGAGGGGACGATTCTGTACGTGGGGAAGGCTATCTCGCTTTATAACCGGGTGCGCTCTTATTTCCAGGAGTCGACCGATCTCAGTCCAAAGAACCGCAGCATGGTGGCGAAGGTGGACGATATCGAGTTTCTGGTGGTCAAGAACGAGGTCGAGGCGCTGGTACTGGAGAGCAACTATATCAAACAGTATCGCCCCAAGTATAATGTGCTGCTGCGAGATGATAAAAATTATCCCTATATTAAGGTGTCTCTGACGGAAGATTTCCCGCGCGTCTACCGGGTGCGGAGTTTCCAGCGGGATGGGAACCGCTATTTTGGTCCTTATACCAATTCGGGGGCAGTGGATGCCACACTCGACCTGTTGAATAAATTGTTTAGTTTCCGTACGTGCCGCTATGATGCGAGTAACTGGGCACCGCCGCGCGAAGGGGAGCCGCCCACGGGCTGGAGACAAAAGCTGCTGGCGCGGCCCTGCACGCAGTATTATATCCACCGCTGTATCGCGCCCTGCGTTGCTTACGCGACGCGGGAGGAGTACGACGCGGTGATCCAGCAGGTGATCCTATTCCTGGAAGGGAAGCACGAGGAGGTAGTGAAGAGTTTGCAGGAGAGGATGCAGAAGGCCGCGGAGGAACTGAATTTCGAGGAGGCAGCACGTATACGCGACCGTATCAAGGCGGTTGAGCAGGTACTGGAGAAGCAGCGCATTATTCACACGGAAGGGCAGGATGATCAGGACGTGATCGCGCTGGCCAGCAGCGAGGATGAGACGTGCGCGCAGGTTTTTTTCTTTCGCAGCGGGAAGCTGGTTGGGCGGGAATACTTTATCCTGCAAGGCACGCGCGACAGCAGTCCAGGCGAGGTGATGAGTTCTTTCCTGCAGCAGTTCTACGAGGGTTCGCCACATATTCCCGCCGAGATTATCGCGGAGGTGGAGCCGGATGATCGCGCTATGGTGTTGCAGTGGCTCAAGGAGAAGCGCGGTGCAAGCGTCACGATGACGGCGCCAAAGCGGGGTGAGAAGCTGCGGCTGGTGGAGATGGTGAAGCAAAACGCGAAAGAGGTACTGGAGCAGCAGCGCATCAAGTGGCTCACGGACAGCCAGAAGACGCAGCTTGCACTGGAGGAACTACAGGAGGCGCTCAACCTGGCAGCTCCGCCACAGCGCATCGAGTGCTACGATATCTCAAATACGCAGGGAACCAACTCGGTGGGCGCGATGGTGGTCTTCGAGGCTGGACGTCCGAAGAATAGCGAGTACCGGCGTTTTAAGATCAAGAGCGTTGAAGGGCCGGACGATTTTGCCAGCCACCAGGAGGTGCTGCGCAGGAGGTTTCGCGCTGCCAGCGGGAGAGTGGCACAGGCGAGTGTGCGAGATGAGGTCGAGGGCAGCAGTGGGGAGGATGGTGCAGGCGACCAAGCTGGGCAGGAGGGTGAGCCAGGGCAGGGGCAAGCCCTGCCCCTACCATATACGGATCAGCTGGCCCCTGCCGTTGGTGGTAGCCCTGGCAGGTCTTCCAACGGCAGAGGGGTGCAATTGCAGCACGAATGGGCCATGCCCGACCTGATTATTATCGATGGTGGAAAGGGACAACTCAGCGCGGCGATGGAGGTTTTGCAGGAACTGCACATCGATGTGCCCACGGTGGGATTGGCAAAGGAGAACGAGGAGATTTTCACTCCGGGTTCGCCGGATCCCATCATCCTGCCACGTTCTTCGCAGGCACTGTACATGGTGCAGCGTATTCGCGACGAGGCGCACCGCTTCGGCATTACATATCATCGCAAGCTGCGCTCCGACCGCACGTTTAAATCGGTGCTGGACGAGATACCAGGCATTGGGCCTAAGCGCAAAAAAGCGCTGATGAAGCACTTTGGCTCGATCAGGGCGATCAGCGCTGCCAGTATCGATGATCTTGCCGCGCTCGACGGTATGACCCGCGATGCGGCCGAGAAGGTGAAGGAATATACCGGGCGTATATAGACGTTATGATATATTAGGAATGATTGTTAGCAGTCACATAATGCGATTGACAACGCGACAATAGCAAGTTAGTATATTATTGCTAGATTTTTTCTGTGCCCGCGATGGGCTTGTGAGACAATATTAAAAGGTGACAACGGTATGCCGACGTATGAGTATCTCTGTCAGGATTGCAGTCATCGGTTCGAGGTATGGCAGAAGATGACCGATGAGCCTTTAAGCATTTGCGCTGAATGTGGTGGGCATATTCGCAGGGTGTATTATCCAGCCGGGATTGTTTTTAAGGGTTCCGGCTTCTATAAGACTGATCATCGTCCTGACTCTTCAACGGATTCTAATGGCCATAATGGTCACGAACACGCGACGAAGGACGCGGGTGAGAGCAAAGCGGCTAAAGAGAAAGTTTCCAGCGAGAGTAAGCCCGCCGAAAGCGGCTCGAGTAGCTCGGGCGCTGCGAGTGGTCCGGGTACGGGCGAGAATAAAGCATCTTCGGCCGCGGGAACGAAGTAGGTATGCAGCGCCGGAGGGATGACAATGCCAGAGTCGATACTTGCCACGATGCAACGGCGACAGATTGAGATAACGGTGGGGGAGCTATTGCTCACCTCTGATCATTATATGCGCCTCGAGATCGCCGAACGCCTGCGCCACTTGATTGCGCATGCCGATCCAACGTTAGATTTAACGCAGCTCAGCGCGGGTGCGCGGGAGGAATTAGGAGAGCTGAATCTGCTTCCAACACAGTGAATAGGGCGATAAATGTACGGGCGACCCTTGCGGTCGTCCGTACATTTATTTGAGCAAGAATAAGCCGATATTCCTAGGAGGCAGGCAAGCAAGAAGGTCGTAAGGTATACTAAATACACAAGCACTGGTGGGCCTCACAGGGAGAAGAATATAGGGGTATGCAGGTTCAAGACGAGCGATCGCAGGATGAGATTATCCAGGCACTACAACGCCAGGTAGATGATTTGACGGCGGCCAACGCGCTCCTACAAGAGGAGTTGGCAAACAAAGAGCAATTTACTGCTATGATTGCTCACGAGTTACGTGGTCCGCTTACTCCGATTATCAGTTATGCGCAGATGATAGCTCGTCCGAATCAGCGCCAGGAGAAGATCCAGCGGGGAACGAGTATTATTATCAGCCAGGCTCGACGCCTGGTACGCCTGGTGAGTGATTTGCTTGACGCTTCACGTTTGTCCTCCGGCCGGTTTGCGCTGGTACGCAAGAAATGCGACCTGGTGGCACTGGTGAGGCAGGTTGTGGATGAGCTGCGCCCTCTTGCTCCGTACCACAATTTTGTGATGGATCTTCCAGATACTCCCCTAGTTGGCAACTGGGATGCCGTGCGCCTGCAACAGGCGCTGGGAAACCTGTTAGATAATGCGATCAAGTATTCCGGCGATGGCACCACTATTACTGTACGCGCCTGGCAGATGGGGGATGTTGCACACGCAAGTGTGCACAACATGGGAGTGAGTATTCCTCCGGCCGCTATAGGCCAGCTTTTCCGGCCGTATGGGCGCCTGCAGGCGGCGAATAAACAGGAAGGTTCCGGCCTGGGTCTTTATATTACCAAAAGCATTGTAGAGGCGCATGACGGTGCATTACGTCTTGAACCGCATGCTGAGGGGGGTAAGGGGGAGCAGGGGACGATGTTTTCGTTTGATTTGCCGATGGGGTAGGCTCCCACCTCCCCGGGCGCGATAAATCGGCCCTACGATGGGAGGGCGTTCCAGATCTGGACGGTTTTGTCGAAGCTGGCCGAGGCGATGTGCTTGCCATCGGGCGACCAGGAGACGGAGTTCACGACGTCGGTATGACCACGATAGGTGTAGGGGCTGCTGCCATCGAGGGCGTTCCAGATCTGGACGGTTTTGTCGGGGCTGGCCGAGGCGATGCGCTGGCTGTCCGGCGACCAGGTGATTGAAGTGATGTACTGGGTGTGTCCTTTATATGTATAGATATGCTGTCCTCCTACAGCATTCCACACCTGTACGGTATTATCTGCACTGCCCGAGGCGATGTGCTTGCCATCGGGTGACCAGGCCAGGGCCTCCACCGAGTCGGCATGTCTACGGTAGGTGTAGATATGCCCGCCATTCACAGCGTCCCACACCTGAACTGTCGCATCGCCGCTGGCCGAGGCGATGCGTTTGCCATCGGGCGACCAGGCGACCATAAAAACGACGTTGCGATGGCCTTTATAGATATAGACATGTCCGCCATTGGCAGCGTCCCAGACCTGGACTATTTCATCTTTGCCAGCGGAGGCGATGCGTTTGCCACCGGGCGACCAGGCAGCGGTCAATACCCATTCCTTATGGCCGTTATATTCGAAGACATTACCTCCATTGGCGGCATCCCAGACCTGAACTGTTTCATCGGCGCCCACAGAGGCGATACGCGCGCCATCAGGCGACCAGGCAGCATGGGATACAGCAGCGGAATGACCGGTGTAGGTGTAGGTGTTGCTGCCATTGAGCGCGTCCCAGACCTGGACTGTGCTATCGTAGCCAGCGGAGGCGATGCGCTTGCCATCAGGAGACCACGCGACTGTGTATACATAATCGTCGTGACCACGGTAGGTATAGAGGAGATAGCCCTGCGCGGCGGGGTTGAGTGTGGGTGTAGGGCTGGAGTTGACCGGGGGTGTAGGGCCGGTTGTTGACGGTGTGCACGCGGCCAGCGAGGCGAGGCTGCTGCCTGCGAAGGCGAGGCCCGCGAGGTTACGTATGGCTGCGCGGCGAGATATTTTTTTGTTGAGTTCCCAGTTGGGGAAGGTGGTGTTGTGCATAGTGTTTCTATTTTTTAGAGCGTGATGGGCTGCCAGGGTCCAATAGCATCATACCGAAAGACAGATCTATAAACAAGGATTTGTGGGGGTGATGGGACAAAAATCTTATTGAACCCAAGGAAGAATAGTTGGCCTGTAGAAATGGACAGGTGACAACCCGTTTATTTTGTCTGTGCGAAAAACCGTTGAAAATAACGGTGTGCCGCGGAGGAATTGAGGTTATACTTCTGGTGTGTAGAGGAATATCCTGGGGCAGCACCCACGAAGGATTGTCGCGTTGATTGTGGAACCCTGCGCGGCACCGTCGTCTGGAGGAGATGCTCTTCATCCGCGTGCGAGGCGGGTCAATGCAGGTTGTTCTCTCCAGGGACGCTATCGGATATGGGGTCAGGGTGCTATCCCAGGAATAACTCGTTTGTTCTGGACAACTATAAGGAGCGTGCATTATGGCACAGCAGTTTGCCTACAAGGTCGTGTATATTGATTATCGCGGACGTATCTCTAGCGAAGGGCTCGAGACGTTGATTAGCAACGAGCGTCGTAGTACGTTTGCAAGGCGCTATCTAAATAGTCTGGGTAAAGATGGTTGGGAGCTGGTGGGTATCCAGCCGCTGACCGCGAATTCAGCCTATTACATTCTCAAGCGTCCTGCGCAGGAAGGTGATTTTGCGGATGAGGCGCCCGCAGCCAGCAGCCAGGCTGCCCCGTCGGGTGGTCCGACGGTCGAGACGGCATAGGAGATGCACCCATCCGGGGGATCGATAATGAAATGTACCACCTAAGATCGGTCAAGTGTTGTCATGCTGAGCCCTTCGCTTCGCTCAGGGTAAACTCAGCGAAGCATCTGTGTGCCGAAGAGCCAGACCCTTCGCTGCGCTCAGGGTGACACCATAGGACCGAGCTTGTTCGTTACACTTCATTATACGGTCCCCCGAATTATTTTTTACTTCTCCATCGCCATGCGTTCAAAGATCTCCGTGGCCTCTGCTGCTGAGGGCACCTTGAGCAGGTTCTCCTCGGCGAAGTCCTGAGCCTGCGGGTAGCCGCTTTCTCGCACTTGCTGCGCTGCTGTCTCTACATCGTACTCTGTCCTGCGAAACTCGCTTCCTTCAGGCCCAATCAACAGCCAGTACGCGCCCGGACGGTCAGCGTAAGGCATCCCTACACTCCCCGCGTTCACAATGCGCACGTTGCCCGCTCGTCGCTCAAACTGTATATGGGTATGCCCGCAGACAACAAGTTGCTGTTCAATACCGGTGAAGATCGTGTTGAGCCGGTCCTGCGGAGTGATCGGCGTAAAGATCTCCTCGTCGCTGCGTGGGGTGGCATGGCAGAACAAGACGTCGCCAAGGCCCTCGACGTGGAGCGTGATCTGCCCTGGTAACTGTGCCAGGAAATCCCGCTGGGAGCGCTCTAACTGCTGAGCAGTCCAGCGAGTTACCTCACGCACCTCCTCTGGCATCCTCGGAGCAAATGGCAGGCTATCGAATGCAGCGACTACCTCGCGATCTGCATTTCCTCGAAGAGAATGCACGCGGTTCCCAAGCCGGCCCAGTCGCTCCAGCGTCTGCCGGGGCATCGGGCCGGAAACCATATCTCCTCCAACAACAACCAGGTCCGGTCGCACTTGCTCGAATTCCTCCAGCACCGCGTTCAGCGCCGGCAGGTTTCCATGAATATCGTAAAGTGCAGCAATTCTCATTCTCCGAGCTCCTTTCTTTCTGGCATATGTCGCCTGCTTACAGCATAGCAAACATAGATGGTACAAAGTAAGGAGTTTCGTATGCTTCTAGCATGTGAGGCGATGCTATATTTTGTATAATGCTCATTAGGAAAGTGATTTGTGGGATGATGATCGCTATTTTTACAGGTGCCTGGTATGCACCGAGTGATAGAAGGAGAAGATAGTATGGCCGAGGTAGAGAATCCACGGAAATTGGTTGCGTTGCTGCGCGGGCTGCGGGCCGTGCGGCAGTTTCGCCCGGACCCGCTGCCACAGGAGGTAGTAGACGGTGTGCTGGAGGTTGCCCGCTGGTCGGGCAGCGCGGGCAACCAGCAGCCGTGGGAGTTCGTGGTGATTCGCAAGCGGGAGACGCTGCAGGCGCTGGCAAAAGTTGAGGGATACGCGGGGCACCTGTCAGGGGCCGCACTAGGCATTGTGCTGGTGATGAATGGCGAGCCGGGGCAAGTTGACCTGGAAACTTTCGACGAAGGGCGACTGAGCGAACGCATGATGCTGGCGGCTGCGGCGTATGGCGTTGGCTCAAGCATCGGCTGGTTCAAGGAGGAGGGGAGGACAATTGTAAAAAAGATGCTGGGGATTCCAGAGAAGAAACTGGTTCGCACCGCGATTTCCTTCGGGTACCCGGACGAGGAGGCGAGGCGCGCTCGCCCGAAGCGCGCGCAGGCACGCAAGCCCCTGAGCGAGCTTGTACACGAGGAGCGGTATAGTTAGTCTGAGGGAGATAGTCATGCCGGAAATCATCGATGCACACGTGCATATTGGACGATACCATCTTCCCATCGAACATATTGATAAGCTGTTGAAGAGGGAAGGTATCAGCCGGGCAGTGGTCTTCGCGGACCCGGAGAGCGATGTGATGGTGGATGACTCTACCTATGTGCTGGAGGCAGCAGAGCGGTTTGGGTATTACCCTTTTTACTACTATGGCGGCAACGCGTACAGCGGGCAGCGCCCATACGATCGGCTGCCAGTACCCGACAAACTGAACCAGTATCGCGGCATCAAATGGCACTGCTGGTTTTCACCAGCACATGACGGGGGGCTGCACTACAGCTACCCGATCAATATGGATGATGTGCGCAGGCAGATGGACGCCCCGGACTTCCAAGCTGTGATGACGGCGATCCGGTCGCTGAAGTTTGCCATGACTTTCGAGGAGCATTTCGAGGTCACCAAGGAATTTGTGCGCCGCTACCCCGATGTCAGGCTGATTATTCCACACATGGGCATGCTCAATGGGGGGCAGGAACGCGTGCAGGCGGAGTTCCGCGATTACCCCCATATTCATTTCGATACCAGCCTGGGACAGGTCAACGAGGCTATTGTGCAGAAGCTGGGAGCTTCCCGCCTGCTTTATGGGTGCGACTACCCCTATGGCATGCCGGGCGATAACCTGCGCAGGGTGCAGCGGCTGCCAATTGGTCAGGAGGAGAAGGAGCAGATGTTAGGGGAAAATGTGAGGAGGTTGCTGGGGGAAGTATCTGGATAGTGAGGAGTTTACTATGGAAGTAGACAATAAAACGAGCTATCAGCCACCGGTGGATAAGTTGCTTACATATGGTGAGAGCAATTTGATGACGCCGGATAAGTGGCCTGATTACCGGGAGTTGGGGATTGGGCCGGAACATATTCCTGATCTGATACGGATGGCGACGGATGTGGAATTGAACGAGGCCGACGCGGAGAGTAGAGAGGTCTGGGCTCCGACTCATGCCTGGCGTGCGCTTGGGCAGCTGCGCGCTGTGGAAGCGGTTGAGCCACTGCTCGAGCTATTCGATAGGCTGGAATATGATGATTGGGTACATGAGGAACTACCAGATGTTTTTGGCATGATTGGGCCAGCAGCGCTTCCTGTGCTGGCAGAGTATATTGCAGACCTCTCCCATACTGATTCTTCACGGATTAGCGCGATTTCAGGCATTAAGAATATAGGAAAGAGATGGCCTGATACCAGGGGTGAGAGTGTTGCTCTTCTTGAAGAGCGGCTGAGACGGTTTGAGGAGAACGAGCCAGATGTGAATGGATTTCTCGTCCTGGCGCTGGTGGAAATGGGGGCCAGGGAGGCAGTACCTGTCATCGAGCGGGCCTTTGACGAGGGCTATGTTGATCCGATAGTGATGGGGGATTGGGATGATGTGCAGGTAGAGTTGGGGTTGAAGTCGGCCGAGGAGGTTGCTCAGAAGCGAGCAAGTGAGCAGGAGAAGAGACAGCTGCCGTCTACCTCTGCCGAGGGAACTTTCTTACCTGTTTTTTCTAAGGTAGCGCACAAGGAGAGGGCTGCTCATAAAAAAGCCAAGAACAAGATGGCGAAGCAGTCGCGGAAGAAAAATAGGAAGCGGTAGCGTGCAGGGTCACTCCTGCCATGATACGATGGATTTTTCAATGAGGAATGCAAGTACTCGATGAGGAGGGAATAGCATGTCACTATCTGCGGTTACCTCGGGTTCTGAGACGGAACAGGGGCAGGTATTTCAGAATTTTATCGCGGGAAAATGGCAGGATTCACGTTCGGGGGAGACGTTTACCAGTACGAATCCCGCGCGGACGAGCGAGGTTATTGGCAGCTACCAGAAGTCGACGGCGGCTGACCTGGAAGATGCTATCGATGCAGCGGTAGAAGCACAACCCCGGTGGGCGGAGACGCCCGCTCCTGAACGCGGGGAGGTGCTGCTGCGCACGGCACTGCTGCTGGAGCAACATAAAGAGGACCTGGCAAGGTTGATGACCCGCGAGATGGGCAAGATTTTGAAGGAGACGCGCGGGGATGTGCAGACGGCGATTGATGTTGCGAAGTATATGGCGGGGGAAGGGCGACGCGCGGAAGGGGGGACGGTTCCTTCGGGATTACGCGATAAGTTCTGTTTGACGATCCGGCAACCTATGGGGATCGTGGGCATTATTACTCCCTGGAACTTTCCCCTGGCGATCCCGGCATGGAAGACGTTTCCTGCACTGCTGGCGGGCAACGCGGTGATTCTGAAGCCTGCCAGCGATACGCCACTGCCGGTGCTCAAGCTGGCGGAGCTGCTGCACGAGGCGGGACTACCGGCGGGCGTGCTCAATGTTGTGACCGGCCCCGGCGGGTCGCTGGGAGATGCACTGGCGAGCAATAAACGTATCAATATGATTTCGCTGACGGGCTCGACGGAGGTTGGAAGACGCGTCGCGGAGATTTGCGGCCGGGACCTGCGCCGCTGCATACTGGAGCTAGGCGGCAAAAACGCGGTGATTATATTGGAGGATGCCGATATTGACCTGGCAGTGGAGAGCGTAGCCTGGGGAGGATTTGGCACTACGGGGCAGCGCTGCACAGCGACCAGCCGCGTGATTGTGCAAAAAGAGGTACAAAAGGCTTTTACGGATGGCCTGGTGGCAGCCGCAGAGAAGCTGCGCATAGGGGATGGCCTGCAGCCAGAGACCGAGATGGGGCCGCTGGTGAACATGGGGCGAATCAAAGCAGTGCACGAGTACACTGAGATCGGCAAGCAGGAAGGGGCACAACTGCTGACAGGGGGCGGCGCTATTACTACCGGCGATTATAGCGCGGGAGCTTTCTATAAACCTACGATCTTCACGGATGTGAGCCCTACGATGCGCATTGCACGCGAAGAGGTGTTCGGCCCGTTCATCTCTATCCTGCCTGTGAATTCGTACGAGGAGGCTATAGAGGTGGCGAACTCGACGGAGTATGGACTTTCGACGGCGATTTTCACGGAGAATACGCGACTCACGTTTCGCGCTATGCGCGACGTCGAGTCGGGGCTGGTCTACTTCAATGCGCCTACCACGGGTGCGGAGATCCAGTTGCCGTTCGGCGGTATGAAGGCGAGCGGCAATGGACACCGCGAGTTGGGGATGAGCGCGGTAGATGAGTTCAGCGAGACGAAGAGCATTTTCGTCTCGTACCCGGCAAGGAAGTAGACAAACCCTGTCCATTGATATGCTTTGTGGTTGTATATTCTCACTGTTGCCCGTCGGAACCCTCGCCGGAAGCTGATTCCTGGCCGGTTTTCCTTTGAGAGACGATATTATTCAAAGCCGTCACAAGCGCTGGAGCAAGAGCTTCTGCAAGCGCTGGGGCAAGAACTTCTGCAAGCGCTGGGGCAAGGGCTGCCGCGAGTATGGCTGTTTTAAATGGCGATACCTGTGATTCGGTGCGTGCCGGGGTGATTAGTGATACCATATATGCTTCGGTCAGAGCCGCTGTGACTGCATCTTCCGTCCGCGATGCTGCTTTCGGATACGATCCTGTCTCAATCAGTCCCTTAATAAGTGTTTCGAGCATCGGATCTATACGCTCGCGGGTTGATGTTTGTCCGGAATTAGTTGTCATGATGATAATTTCCCTTTGGGCTTTGTAGAGTTATCCAGAGCTAATACGCGAGTGAGTATGAGTTCCGGATAACTCATCATTTCACTAAAATCGCTAGAATGCCTCTCTTTTCTTAGCGGGCGCTGAGAGAGGCGAATAAAAATGGAGCCAGAGCCTCTCTGTGCTACACTGCAGCTTTCTCCCGCTCCCCGCGCCGAGCCATCAGGGCAGCCAACAGGAGTGGAGATATCCCCTCCCCCTGCTCTTCCCGCTCCCCGCGCCGAGCCATCAGCGCGGCTAACAGGAGCGGATGTATCCCCATCCCCTCCCCCTGCTCTTCCCGCTCCCCGCGGCGGGCCATTAGCGCGGCTAACAGGAGTGGAGATATCCCCATTCCTTCCTCGCGCTCCTGGCGGCGGGCCATCAGCGCAGCCAACAGGAGCGGATGTATCCCCATCCCCTCCCTGCGCTCCTGGCGGCGGGCCATCAGCGCAGCCAACAGGAGCGGATGTATCCCCTCCTTCTCCTGCTGCCGGCCCATCATGGTCGTCAATAGGATCGGAACCAGAGTCTCGAAAGAACCCTCCTTCTCCTGTTGCCGGCCCATCATGGTCGTCAATAGGATCGGAACCAGAGTCTCGAAAGAACTCTCCTGCTCTGTACCACCTTGCCCACGCATTTCTTCTCGTACATTTGTTGCCATAAAAATCTCCTTTTTAGTGTATACAGCATATAAATAGATGGGGATTGGCTCTCCACCTAATGAGATGTACAGGGTAGCTCCCCACGAGAAGCGTTTTCGTAGAGAGAAGCCTTGAACCATCGTTAGTACACCCATTTCAGTATATGAGAGGGCAAAAATTATATGTGTATGAACGTCGATGTATAGCCGGTTCATACAAGTTTTTGGTAAGATCCGTCTTTATCCAGTACGGTAGTATGAAGAAATAGTGAGTTACCATAAGTCACTCGGCTCGCTATAATAAACAGAAGTAATGGGTCTGTCTGATTGCTTTAAAGAGGGGCACTGTTATGAGAGGATGCAGATTTCATACACGTATTTATATATATAAATTCATTCAGGAGAAGGACTAATGCAGGACAAAAGTTTTCTGCAAGCTATAGAAGATCTGCAAGATAGGATTTCCAGCCACCTCCAGGATGCGGTAGGTCATATGCTTGCGCATCGCACGACTGTGGCTAAAGCCACCTTAGATATCAAGGATGAAAAGATGCGAGCAGTGGTCACTGATATGCTTATTACTGGTCAGATAATCGCTTTGTTGACACTTATGAGAGAGTTGCGCATGCTCGACGAAGCGCAATACGACGAGTTCACAACGTATCTTCTGCATTCTTTTGGTTCTTAGCCACATATTAGCTGATTTTCTGCCCGCCTAGCGGATAGCAGGCATGACAGTCCACCGGGTACAGGTGGAGCCCCGAACATGGCCAGGGGGCAAGCCCACCTAGCGGATAGCAGGCATGACAGGGGCAAGCCCACCTAGCGGATAGCAGGCATGACAGGGGCAAGCCCTGTCACTACTATATACGGTTAAAGGCCTCCTAGCGTAATAATAGGCAGTACAGCCCTGGTGCTGTACTGCCTATTATTACTGTAGGCTTGACAATCACCTTCTCCCATTGTATAGTAACCACTATAGTGGTTACTATACAATGGGAGAAGGTGATGACAGCTACCGAGCTACTACAACAAATTGGGTTGAACAAGTACGAGGCCGAGGCCTACTATACTTTGCTGGCGGATGGGCCACTGACGGGCTATGAACTGGGCAAACGCTCTCAAGTTCCCCTCTCGCGCAGCTACGAAATCCTTGAGCGCCTGACGCAGAAAGGTCTCGCTCTTGTGCAGCCGGGCGATCCCCCACGTTACAGGGCTGGAGAGCCGCAGCAATTCCTTGGGCAGGTCCGGTCAGGCATGTTGGCCACTCTGGACGCACTCAGCGGGGCTCTCGCGGGGCTCCAGCGTTCGGATATCCCGGCAGGGTTCTGGGTGCTGCGAGGCCAGCAGCATATTGTGGCTCGCACGCAGGCATTGATCGCATCAGCACAGAGGTCAATTTACCTCAAGCTGCCGGCGAATTATAGCACGGGCCTGGTCGATATGCTCGCTCTCGCCCGCGCGCGTGGTTGTCACGTCTTCCAGTCCACGACTCCTGCCGGTGATACTGACCCGGGACTCATCTTGCTTTTGATCGATGGCCACGAGGCGCTTGCTGGTACGCTTGAGCCGGCCGAACGCTGCCAGGCTGTCACCAGCGCCAACAAAGCGCTGGTCGCAGCGCTGGAGGGGTATTTTGCTCAGCAGATGTCTCCAGTGCATATCATCGCAAGCGGAGATGCCCAGCAAGATGAGCAGCTTGACTGGGTAGCCTGGGAAAACCGCAAGCAGCGCCGCCTGTGGAGCCTGAGCACTGGCAATCGCATTGCCTGAGATTGTTGTGTGATCATCATGACAGGGGCAAGCCCTGTCACTACTATACTACGCAGGCAATCGCATCATCTGAAATTGTTGTGTGGCCGCTTCTTTTGTTCTATTGAGTGATAGGAATTTTTAAGGAAAGGAATACTGACTGTGAATAGTGATATTCGAGATGTTTCTCTTGCGGAGCGCGGGCGACAGCGTATCGCGTGGGCTGCGCGCCACATGCCCGTCCTCGGCCAGATCGCTAGCGAATTTGCCGCCGAACAGCCTTTCCAGGGTCAGCGCATCGCTGCCTCCCTGCATATCACGACCGAAACCGCTGTGCTGCTGCGCGCACTGCAGGCTGGTGGCGCCGGGATCGCCCTGTGCGCTTCAAATCCCCTTTCAACCAAGGACGACGTATGCGCTGCCCTTGCCGCTGATGGCATGGCCGTTTACGCCTACTATGCCGAGGACCTCGCCACCTACCAGCGTCACATCGAACAAACCCTGGCTACTGAACCGCACCTGGTAATGGACGACGGCGCTGATCTTATTGTTGCCCTGCACCAGCGTCCTGCAGGCAAAACCACCGTGGCCGGCATCGAGGAGACGACGACAGGGGTTATTCGCGCCCGCGCCCTGGCTGCTGATGGGCAACTCCAGTTTCCAGTCGTCGCAGTCAACGACACCCCCACGAAACGCTTCTTCGATAACCGCTACGGCACCGGCCAGAACACCATCGACGGTATCTTGCGAGCAACAAACATCCTGCTAGCCGGAGCAACCTTTGTTGTAGCTGGATACGGCTGGTGTGGCAGAGGCATAGCCATGCGCGCTCGCGGAATGGGAGCCAGTGTGATCGTATGCGAGGTCAATGCAGTACGCGCGCTTGAAGCCGTTATGGAAGGTTTTCAGGTAATGCCCATGGCCGATGCCGCGCCGTTGGGCGACATCTTTGTAACTGCCACGGGCATAAGCGGAGTAATTCGGGCTGAGCACTTCCTGACAATGAAAGACGGGGCCATTCTCGCTAACTCAGGCCACTTCGATGTCGAGGTAGATGTTGCGGCCTTGCGCAAACTCGCCGTTGGCGAGGTAGAAATCCGCGAGCACCTGGCCGAGTACCGCTTAGCTAATGGACGCGTGCTCTACCTGCTGGCACAGGGTCGCCTGGTTGGGCAGGTCGCCGCCGAGGCCAGCCCGGCAGCAGTAATGGATCTCAGCTTTGCCGACCAGGCGCTCAGCGCACACTACCTCTTGCGTGATGGCCGCAATTTACCTCCTGCCGTCTACGACGTTCCACCCGAGATCGACGAGCGCGTTGCCACTCTTAAACTCCGCGCGCTTGGCATTGGCCTCGACACGCTCAACGATGCCCAGCGTGCCTACCAGGCCTCCTGGCGGTTTGGCACTGCATGATTCCGGTACATGCCGCCAGAAATGCATCGCGCTGGTGTGTGCGCTCCCCGGCACTGCTTAGCGAACGATGTGGTGGCGGATGGCCATGACGACCGCCTGCGTGCGGTCTTCCACGCCAAACTTCTGGAGGATGCGGTGGACATGTGTCTTGATGGTGCCTTCTGAAATACACAGGAGACTGGCAATTTCCGGATTGCGACGCCCGTAGGCCATCTGTTGCAGGACTTCTTGCTCTCTCCCGGTCAAAGGCTCAAGCAAAGCATAAGCTTGATCATCTAGCGGGGTGAGTTCTTTCCCGATATGCATTGCCTGGGCGATCGCCCTGCCAGATGCAGCACTGCGGTAAATAACCGCTCCTTGATACGCTGCGCGTATGCCTTCCAGCAGCACGCGCGTCTCGGCATCTTTTAACAAATAGCCGACTGCTCCAGCTCGGATACCGTCAATTACATATTCCTGAATATCGAAGGTAGTGAGCAACACAACCTTCGTTTGTGGAAGAGCAGCGAGAATAGTTCTGGTTGCTTCAATGCCATTGCTCTTGGGCATGCGAATATCCATTAAGACGAGATCAGGAGTAGTGTGTATCGTCGTTCGTACCGCTGCATCGCCATCAACGGCTTCGCCAACGACCGTCATATCCGGCTGGGCATCAACGATGTAGCGCAAGCCCTGCCGAATGATCGCCTGGTCTTCGGCCAGCACGATACGAATGGGAGTGGGTTCATCCATGGTACTCTCCCCAGTTTGACAAGGAGATGGATGGCGCTGTTAGTCCATTGCCGGGAGGTGTTCGCTTGAAGGCCCCGTCATCTTGAGCCAGCAGCGTGTTTGGAAGCATCACTTGTAACTTCAGTCCATGCGGCTGATTCTGGGAAATAGTACACGATCCTCCAAGCGATTGGCTGCGTTCCATGATGCCTTTGATGCCAAATCCGGGTGTCAGAGGCGTGTGTTCAGTGTAGTGGCCATTGTCGGAAACGGTCAAGATCACTTGCTGATAGCGTTCCTGCACCTGGATACTGGCTAGTGTTGCCTCTGCATGGCGCATGATGTTCGTGAGGGCTTCCTGCAAAATGCGGTAGAGTGCCACGCTCATCTCTACAGGCAAGTCAGAGAGATCATCGTCCTGGTGAAACTCAAGAGCGAGGTGGGAATGCGCGGCGCTCTGCGAAACCAGGCCCTTTAAAGCGATCAGTCCGAGCCCGCTTTCATCTTCACTCCAGTCTCTGACTGCCAGGCGTATCTCTGCCATCGCTTTGCGGGCAATCTCGAGCATGGCAGGCACGGCGTTCGCCGCCTGTGCAGGATCGCCGGGCAACATGATTTCGAGCGCTTGAAGCTGTACAATCAAGGAGGTGAGCTGGTGTCCCAGGCCATCATGCATATCCCGCGCCAGGCGCGTCCTTTCAGCGAGCGCGGCATAGCGCATGGAATGGACGCTGGCTTCTTGCAGTGCCTCATGGGTTTGTTGAAGCTCCTGGTGGGCCTCGTTGAGTTCCTGTAAATGAAGCTGGCCGAGGCGATAAGCTTCCTTGTAGATGTTGATTGCTCGTATGCCAAAGTACAAAGTGATAACAGCCGGTAGCAACGGCCATACAAACGGCGAGGTATACGAAACTGCGAACATGACGGCAATCGTCATAGCCGCAAGCATGGTGGTGTAATGACGATAGTGCTGCTGCTGTTCCCTTGCCAGGAGCATGACAAGAGGGACCAGGAGACTGGCATCAAAGATGCCCCTGCCATTAAACAGGTAAAGGATGAGTGTGAGCGCAAGCAGCAGGCAAACAAACAGTGCGTATTTTGTGCGGGTCCACCAGAGCTGGTGGACCCAGATCATCACCAGGTAGATGAGCAAAATGGCGGCCAGCGCGCTCCACGCCAGAGGGGTTTGTCGAAGAGAGAGCCCATAGAGCGTGACCAATGCAAGCGTCGCTAGAGAGAGCAGGCTACGGACGTAGATGTTCACTTTGCTTCATCTCCTTTCACTGATTGGTCGCAAAATCCACTCCATAGATGAGGGTACGCGACGCAGGGTTGTGTGTCAAGCAGCGACTTGAGCTGTCTTTCGCTGGCGGAGCCGCCAGGCCAGGAAGAAAAGTCCCAGGAGTGCTATCACATTGAGGGCCAGTTTGCCAAGGAGATCGATAGGCAGATGGATGCCGCTCACCAGGAATCCCGCCAGCATACTGGCAATGAGCGCACCGAAGATGAGGGCCAGGCGGTGGGCATCCCGCCAGGCAGGGCTGGCTGACCAGTACTTGACCAGGAGAAACGCAGCACCGGCCCAGGCGAGCCCGCTTACAATCGGGATCACGGCCGGGAGGGAGGGAGGCCCGATGAAGGCCAGGACAGCCAGGACAAACCAGAGCAGAGCCAGTACGAAGGCGACCAGCCCCACCAGCCACGGCCATGGCACACGCCGGGCAGTCTTTTGCATTGGGCGTGAAGGTGGGCGCGTGCCGAGGGTGGCGGCCAGCAATGCTACGATCACGACCAGCGCGATCACGATCGAGAGAAGAGGGGCCTGGTAGACCCGCCCATGGGAGTACTGCGGCGCGCCGATGTAAGTCCAGCGGTACCAGACGGCGATGGAGGCAAGAATGAAGACAATGCTGGCGATGATCAGTCCCCGTCTGCCCAACCAGGGATCGTTGCGCAGGGTGGGGAAGATCAGCTCGGTGAGCTGGATCGGCAGGACAATGCTCCAGATGCTTTCGAAACCCAGGGCAAAGAGCAGGTAGGTCCAGTTGACACCGAACGCCCAACTATAGATGTGATTTGGATCGCGGCCAAAGAAGAACGGGGATAAGGAGGTTCCTAGTATCACGCACTCCACAGCAATGGCGAAGGTGATGCCTAGAAGCAGAATGACAGGCCAACCCCGGCGTTGATGCCGCACCAGGGCACGGATGATCAGCGCCCCACAGCCGTAAACGCCTAGTTGAAGAAGAAAGGTGGGGTACAGTATTGTAAGGTGGGTAGTGCCGAAAAGGAGTTCGGATACGATTGGTGCGAGGACAATCAGGGTGACGATTGGAGCCACCCGACCTCGTGCTGGCAATAGAGTTGATTGCATAGCTATATCCTTTCATAACTATGGCAATCATACTGAATCAGCACATAAAGGACATCTACCCAGAGGCCGATTTTTTATACAGGACGCATCTATCTACAGATAGAGAACTGGTTGTGGATGGGTTCTCTCGCGGTTTTTACTCTAGCGAGACGCGCACCGGGTTGACTGGGAGAACTGCGGCGGCAGCAAAAGACGCCCCTCTAATATGGCTTTCTCCGGGCAGACATTTGGAGATAATGCCTGTCACCCTGAGCCCTTCGCTTCGCTCAAGGGTAAATTCCGCGAAGGGTCTGGCTCGATGGACGCAGAGATCCTTCCCCTTCGCTACGCTCAGGGCTTCGGCTCATGCGCTCAGGATGACAGCCTGACGCGAAAGGATGACAGCCTGACGCGAAGGGATGACAGCCAGGACACCACTCAAGTCATGTCACCCCTGGCTTCGCGAAGGGCCGCTCACGGGAAGTCTTATCTCCAAACGTCTGTTCTCCGGGAGTGCTGCTTGCCTTTTGCTCATGGATGTGATACACTTTTAAATGGAATAATAGGATTTATTATAAACTAGGCCTTAACTTCTGTAGGTAGAAACAGAAGTGAAGATACATATACACAATGAAATACGCTATAACAGAGCTACACACATTCGTGTGTAGTCAGGAGGTTTCTTATTACCTTGACAACAGAAAATGTTCGGCTGATCCCCTTGGGAGGTTTAGGGGAGGTCGGAAAGAATATGATGGTCGTTGAGTACGGTAACGATATCATCATCATTGATGCCGGGTTAATGTTCCCCGACGATGAAATGTTCGGTGTCGATCTCGTCATCCCCGATACGAACTACCTCAATGATAAGACAGACCGCATTCGTGGAATCCTCATCACTCACGGCCATGAAGACCATGTTGGTGGTCTCCCTTATGTCCTGCCCATGCTTGATTTCCCTCCCATCTACGCGACTCGTTTGACGCAAGGTCTGATCAGCGTGAAACTCAAGGAGCACAGGCTCCTCGATAAGGCCATCATCAACGTCATCACCCCGGGTGACCAGTTAAAGTTGGGTGAGTGCCTGGTGGAGTTCTTTCGCGTCAACCATAGTATTCCCGATTGCGTGGGCATCGTCATACGCACGCCGATTGGCACGATTGTGCATACAGGAGACTATAAATTCGACCATACGCCTATCGACGGGCGCCCCGCCGATTTTGGCACGCTGGCCCGAATTGGCAATGAAGGCGTCCTGGTGATGATGGGCGATAGCACGCGCGTAGAGACCCCGGGTTATACGCCTTCGGAACGTGTGATCAATGACTCGCTCGACAAAATCTTTGCCAACGCGCCCGGGCTTCGCCTCGCTCATTTCGCGAGTGCAGCAGGTTGTCGATACCGCTGTGCGCTACGAGCGCAAGGTCGCCCTGGTGGGACGCAGCATGGTCAACAACGTGCAGATGGCGATAGAACTTGGATACCTGGACATTCCCAAGAGCGTGCTGATTCGTGCTGAAGACATCAACAAGTTTCAGCCCGAGCAAATCGTCATCATCTGTACCGGCAGCCAGGGGGAGCCGACCTCGGCCCTCACACGCATCGCCAATCAGGATCATCGCCTGGTGCGCATCCAGCCAAATGACACCGTCATCCTCTCGGCAACGCCGGTCCCGGGCAATGAGAAAATGGTGAACCGCACGATCAACAACCTGTTTCGCCAGGGCGCGGAGGTCTTCTACCAGGCCATTTCGAACGTTCACGTTTCGGGCCATGGCGCCCAGGAAGAGTTGAAATTGATGCTGGGGTTACTACGCCCGCAATTCTTCATGCCTGTTCACGGGGAGTACCGCCAACTGTTCTTGCATGAGAAGCTGGCGCGTTCACTTGGTATCCCCAAGGATCACATCGTCGTTGCTGAAGATGGCGATATCGTTGAGGTCACTTCGGGCTCGATCAAGGTAGCCAGCCACGTGGCATCGGGTAACGTCTATGTGGATGGGCTGGGCGTGGGTGACGTGGGCCACATCGTGCTGCGCGACCGCCAGGTGCTGGCGCAGGATGGCATTCTGATGGCTGTGCTCACCGTCGATAAAGAGACAGGGCAACCTCTGGCGGGCCCTGATATCGTTTCGCGCGGTTTTGTCTATATGCGCGATGCCGAAGAGCTGCTAGATAGCGCCCGCGAACGCGTGCTGGAGTCATTTATTGGCTTGAACGGACACGCCTCCGACTGGACCTTTATCAAAGATAAGATCAAGCACACGCTGAGCGAGTTTCTCTACGAAAAAACACACCGCCGCCCGATGATATTGCCTGTGGTGATGGAGGTGTGAGCCACCCCACCTCAGGGCGAGGGCGAGCCTCGCCCCTACATGTCAGAC
>WNGP01000299.1_pt1 | contig 47607 bp, 50 predicted proteins | sample 5407671 | NCBI WGS metagenome assembly WNGP01 (sample SAMN13153381, study PRJNA577476) | soil metagenome | isolation source: 40 cm soil or saprolite under Garry oak tree replicate 2 | place: USA:California | collected 2016-06-15 | reverse complement strand
TTCCATGCCCGCATAAATTACCCGGCGAAGTTCGCCGATATCAACATCGCCATTTCGCATCCGGTTGGTCGCTGGCAGATTGACGAGGCCACATTTCTGCCTGAGAAGGAGCGCTAGTCGCGGAACCTCGATATTTAGATGACGCAACTGTGAGGTGCTAAAGCAAGTCAGCGCCGCGCTTCCCACCCGTGGTTGTAGCCGCCTCGCTATGTCGAGGCGCTCACCGTGTTGCCAACCCGCACGGCGATACAGCGCCGCGGCTACAGCAGTAGGCGCTCGAGCGAATCGAGGCAGATCTGCGACCAAGTCTCCATTGTTTCGCGACGCGCTAGCAACTCTTCTCTTGGAAGAAATGTGAGCTCCGTGATCATGGCCTCGCGTTTTTGCACCTTTGGCTCGGCTAGTTTGAAAACGTGAATGATGCCAAGATGCACTCGTCCTACCTCCGTCGTGTCGTCATTTAGAAGAGCGACAATCCGGCCTTCGAATGGGCTGTCGATTTTGATTTCTTCATTTACTTCGCGTTCAACGCCGACGCGATAAGCCTGCTCATCCAACGCAAAGAGCGATTCGTCGGTCTCGTTCATGTGACCGCCAATGCCGATTGAGCCTTTCGCCACCAGGCGTTGTTCACCGGCTTTTTTGCCGCGGACGTAGTAGACCAGCTTGCCCTCAAACGCGACGAGCGCGTAAGGAATGATTTGTTTGAAGGCCGGATTTGTTTCAGCCTCAGGACGTGGAAGAAAGAAATTGTTTCCGCGCGACAGGAACGGGCCGAGATATTTGTGCGGCTCGAAGTTGAGACCCTGGAAACTGCCAAGCTGATCGAACAAACTGCGCCTGATCACGAGAACGTTTTCCGCCGAATAGCTCATCAGTAAATTAATCTAGTTAGAAGACTGCGAACTCGCTCTGTTTTCCCAGTCTTACTCGTATTCTTACCCTTGTTCTGATAGGGACGGCGCGCTGCGCAGTCCGGGCATCACAGCGCGAAGCCTCTACCTAAAACGAATAAGTCACGCCTACCTGCGGCCCGAACAAATTCAGGCTCGGATTCGGATCGGTCTGTCCGCCATTGGAGAGATGCTCGTAAAGCACTCCCGCGTTCAGTTTGCAGTGATCGTTTAGCTCGTAGCTAATGCCGGCCGCCGATAAAATGTTGAACGTAAAATCCTGTCCCTGTCCGCTGGGAACCTCAGGATGACTGTCGATCCAGCCTAAACCGAGTCCGCCCGAAACATACGGGACAAGCCGGCTTCCCGGTCGAACAAAGTTGTAACGGGCGCCGAAGTTGACTCCGAAATAGTGATTCTCGATCCCGCGAAAAATCGGTTCAGCAATGGCACTGACATAAAATTGGTTGTAACCGCGCAGCCACACGTCGCGCCGCACCACGCCCCAACGGACCCGCGCCGTCAGAAACTCCGCCCCGATCTGGTAATCCTGTGGCGGATTAATAGCGCCGAATAAATATCCGGATTCAACTGCGAGTTCGAAGCTCCGCGGATTAAGTTCAGTCGGAGGAAGTTCTGCGCTCGATTGTTCCATTCCACCGAACGCTTGCGAGCACCCGAGAAGAAGCACGAAAGCAGCAGAAGCGCAAAGCGTTTTCATCCGGCGCGCCTACCATAGGGGGAGTTGATGGGATTGCAATTGGTAGGGACGCCGCGCTGCGGCGTCCGGACCGGCGCAGCGCGCTGTCCCTCCAGGAATTCCGCAAGATCGACAGGCAAGGGACTATTCCATTCGCCCTCGCCTTCGATCGCCAGTTTTGCCGAGTGAAGCGCATGCCGCGGCAAAAGTAGCCGCTGCTCGATTTCGGATGTCCACCCGGTGTCGATGAACCGTAGGTAAAGTTGCTCGTCCGGGCCATAGATTTTGTCGCCCACAATCGGATGACCGATCGAGCTAAGGTGCACGCGAATCTGATGCGTGCGCCCCGTGCGCGGAATTGCGCGGATTAAGCTGAACCTATCGAGTTCGCTTGCGTTCCGGACCGGCGCGCTTTGGCCACGGGGAGCGGGTTCTGGTCGCGCTCTACCATTCGATCCTTTAAATCGTCGCTCGACGCGAAACTCTGTATGCGCTGGCGACCCGGCCGAGTGAATCATTTGCTTCAGCCAGATCGCTGATGGTTGGTACTTACCTCGTCGATCTAATGGCGCGTCAACAATTCTCTGTTCCCATTCCGGCCAGCCCCAAACAATGGCCAGATACTCTTTGCGCAATCGGTGTTGCTGCATGAGCAGTCCGTAGCGGCGAGCAGCCGCGGCGGTTTTCGCGACAAGAACCAGGCCGCTCGTTTCCCGGTCGAGTCTGTTTACGATCGAAACCTGACCACCGCTGGCAATTTCGAATGCCAGCAGCTCGCGCAATTCCTTCCACAACGTTCGCGCGCCATTTGGCTTGGTCGGATGAACGAGAAGAAACGGCGGCTTCTCGATGACGACGTAGTCATCCGTCTCATCGATGACTTGGAAATCGAGCATCAAAGTAGCGTAACTGACTCGGTTGCGCCCCGCCAACTCGCAACTTCGCGCGCCGTACGGCGGGACGACTCCCTCCCTTTGGCGGCCTGGAGCGCTGCCTTCGGTTTCGTTTGCTTGACCTTGCTGGCAAAACCGCTTTACCTAAACGCTCAGCCTTGACCAGAGGAGCGCGCTTGGATCCTAAAGACCTCAAAGAAATCAAAGCCATCATCGATCTGATGAAAAAACATGACCTTTCGGTCTTCGAGATCGAAAGGGAGGGTTTCCGCCTGAAGCTGCAAAAAGCGGCAACGGCTGAAACAACGACGGCTGCGCCCGCTGCGTCTCACGCGCCGCCCAAATCGCCCGTGGGCGCGCCGGAGGTGCCCGCTGCAGCGCCCAAGCCGATCGAAAGCGTGCCGCTGAAAGAGATCGTCTCCCCGATGGTAGGCACATTCTACCGTTCCGGCGCGCCGGATGCGCCGCCTTTTGTCGATGTTGGCAGTGAGGTGACCGAGGACACGGTGGTATGCATTATTGAAGCGATGAAAGTGATGAACGAAATCAAAGCGGAGGCCAGCGGTGTCATCGCCGAAGCGTTGGCCGAGAACGGCAAGCCCGTCCAATTTGGCCAGGTCCTTTTTCGCGTTCGATGAGTGTGGGTCAAATGATTACTTGTAGGGCAGGCGCATCGCTTGCCGTGCGTCGGTGAGCTGGCAAGCGAAGCGCTTGCCCTGCAACGGATGTTCGAAAAAGTTCTGATTGCCAATCGCGGTGAGATCGCGCTGCGTATCATCCGCGCCTGCAAAGAGCTCGGTATTCGCACCCTGGCGGTTTATTCAGAGGCGGACATCGATTCGCTACATGTCCAGCTGGCGGATGAATCGATCTGCATCGGTGCGGCGCCGAGCTCCGAAAGTTACTTGAAAATCGATCGCATCATGAGCGCAGCGGAGATTGGCGATGTCGATGCAATTCATCCTGGCTATGGATTTCTGGCGGAGAATCCGCATTTCGCGGAGGTGTGCGAGAGCTGCAACATTAAGTTTATCGGGCCTTCTTCGCGTGCGATTCAAGCGATGGGCGATAAAAACGCCGCACGCGCCTCGGCCCGCAAAGCCGGTGTGCCGGTCACGCCGGGAAGCGACGGAATTGTTGAGACCGAGGACGAGGCGATCAAAATCGCAAAGAAAATTGGTTACCCGGTCATGATCAAGGCGGCGGGCGGCGGGGGCGGCCGCGGGATGCGCACCGCGCACAACGAGCCCAGCCTCAAGTCGGCGTTTCACAGCGCGCGTCACGAGGCTGAGAAAGCGTTCGGGGACGAGCGGATTTACATCGAGAAGTTCATCCTCAATCCGCACCACGTCGAATTTCAGATCGTAGCCGACAGTCGCGGCCACATTGTTCATCTCGGCGAACGCGATTGTTCCATTCAACGGCGCAATCAGAAGGTGATCGAGGAATGTCCATCGCCGCTGATGACACCAGGACTTCGCAGAAAAATGGGAACCGCCGCCATCAAACTCGCCAAATCGGTGGGTTACGAAAATGCGGGTACGATCGAGTTTCTCGTCAATCAAGACCGACATTTTTATTTTATCGAGATGAACACACGCATTCAGGTCGAACACACCATCACTGAGGAGGTTTACGGGTGCGATTTGGTGAAGGAACAAATCCGGATTGCTTCGGGCGAGCCGCTTTCGGAACACGTCGCGCATGCCCAGCCGCGCCTGCATGCTATTCAATGCCGCATTAACGCGGAAGATCCGGCTAAGGATTTTCAACCTACCCCCGGCCGGATCGATTTTTACTACGCGCCGGGCGGCCACGGCGTGCGGATCGACTCGCACGTTTACACCGGTTACACCGTGCCTGCACATTACGATTCGCTGATCGCGAAAATAATTACTGTCGGTGCGACGCGGACAAATGCGATCGAGCGGATGCGGCGCGCGCTCGATGAATATTACATCACCGGCATCAAAACCACGGTGCCGTTTCACGCAGCGGTTATGCGAAACGGCGAGTTCCGCGACGGGAACTACGACACTGGTTTTATCGAGCGCGTCATGTCATCGGGCAAACTCGAGCTGACCTCGCCGCCCATCCGCTTGCGCGAATAAGAATTTGCGAACGCTACACGATCGCCATCTCTACGGCATCATTGATCTGGGCTATGTCCCGCGACTGCGGGATTGCAATCGGATCGCGCAGCAAATGATCAAGGGCGGCGTCGATGTGATTCAGTTGCGCGGAAAAGGCAAATCGATGGACGAACTTTCCGATGTCGCCGCGGCGCTCCACAAGATCACTTCTCGGTGTTCGATCCCGTTGATAGTGAACGATCATGCTGAGGTTGCGCGAAAAGTTGGGGTGGACGGCGTACACGTGGGCCAAGATGACGACTCAATCGAAGTCGCGCGAAGCAAGGCCGGCCGCCCAGTGTTGGTGGGAAAATCGACACACAGCCTCGAGCAGGCGCGCGCCGCTCAGTGCGAAGGCGCCGATTACATCGGTTTCGGCCCGATCTTCGCGACGCCCACCAAACCCGATTACCCGCCGATCGGTTTGTCCGATATCAAAAACGTGCACGGCGATATTAGCCTACCGATCTTTTGCATCGGTGGTATCAAACTAGATAATCTGAAGGACGTTATCGCCGCCGGGGCACAGCGCATCGCGATCGTCTCCGGCTTGCTCAGAGCACCGGACATCATCGAATATGCCCGCACCTGTAAACGGCTTCTTCTCGAAATCAAACATCAAACACCGAACATCGAACATTCATAATGTCCGTTCTCGTTGTTGGTTCTATCGCGCTCGACACGGTCAAAACTCCTGTTGAAGAACACAGCGATTTGATCGGCGGGTCGGCTTCATATGCGGCGCTGAGCGCAAGCTTCTTTTCGCCTGTGCGGCTGGTCGGCGTGGTGGGCGAAGACTTTCCGGAATCCGAATTCGAGTTTTGGAAAGAGCGCAAGATTGATATCGATGGTGTCCAGCGCGCGAACGGCAAGACCTTCCGCTGGTCGGGCGAATATTCATGGGATTTGAACACGCGCCAAACACGGTCGATCGCGCTCAACGTGTTTGAGCATTTCGAGCCCGTATTGCCGAAAGTGTACCGTCAGAGCGACTTCGTGTTGCTCGCCAACATCGCGCCGTCGCTGCAAGCGCACGTGCTCGATCAAATGGAACGTCCGCGTTTTGTCGTCGCAGACACCATGGATCTGTGGATCGAGACAACCAGATCGGATTTGGATGCGCTGCTTCGCCGGGTGGATCTTCTTATTCTGAACGAGAGCGAAGCCCGGGAAATGACCAAGGAAACCAGCCTCATTAAAGCGGGGCGCCGCATCCGAAAATTCGGTCCGCGCTATGTCGCCATCAAAAAAGGCGAGCACGGAGCGCTACTCTTTGGCGAAGGCGATCAGTTCTTCAGCTGCGGGGCATATCCGCTGGAAGACATTCACGATCCGACCGGTGCAGGGGACACGTTTGCCGGTGGCATGGCGGGATACTTGGCCGGCACCGTGAAAAAAGTGCACTTCAACGATCTGCGCAAAGCGATGATTTACGGGAGCGTGCTGGCGAGTTTTTGCGTCGAAGCATTCAGTTTGGCGCGTCTGCGCGATCTAACGATGGATGAGATAGCGAAGCGCTATGAGACGTTCAAATTGATGAGCCAGTTTGAAATTATCGATTGAGGTTCCGTGTGAAATTAATGAAAGCGACGATGACCCTTTACTCCGGCGCGACAGTCTACGCTTTGCGCTACCGCTGCGAGCGCAGGCTGGAGCCTAGGGGATTCGAACCCCTGACCTCCTCAATGCCATTGAGGCGCTCTACCAACTGAGCTAAGACCCCGTTTTACCTATGAACAACGGTTGATAACAACTCGCTACAAATTCCCCTTGTCCACCGATTTTATCCACTGTAGGTTGAGCACGTGAGAACACTACAGAATAAGAACAGCGCATTTCAGAAAGTCGGCGAATGTCTTTACCGTTATTCATCAAACGGCGTTTACTATGCCCGGATCAAAGCAGGCGGCAAGGAAATCCGCCAAAGCCTTCGCACAACGGATAAGGCACTCGCAAAGCGCAATCTCGCGACGCTTAAAGACAAGCAGCAGCAGATTGATCGCTCGAAAAGTAAGATCACTCTGGCCAAATTGTGCGACCGATATTTGGACACAATCCAACATCAAAAAGCGAAAACGGTTGAGAGAAAGACCTACATCGTAAACCGCATCAAGACGCAATGGCCGACCGGATCATCTACGCAAGTTGGCAGGATCAAACCTTCAGATATTCAACTTTGGCTTGCTCGCTACAAGTTCGGGCCAGTGTCGCGCAATCTTCACCTAGCGTGTATCAAAGAAATTCTCTCGATGGCAGTAGGCGACGGGATAATCCCCTACTCGCCCGCGTCGAATCTTAAAGCAGTCAAGCTCGACAAACCGATTCGCAAGACTCCGACATTCGAGCAATTCCAATCGATTGTTGAAAGCATCCGCTCACAGGAATTCAACGGGCATGATGCCGATGAGTCCGCAGACTTCGTAGAGTTTATCGGATTGGCTGGACTCGGCCAAGCTGAGGCTTCCGCGCTCACATGGGATGACATTAACTGGCAACGCGAGCAGATCATAACATTCCGGCATAAAACAAAATCAGGCTTTGCAATTCCGCTCTATCCGCAGTTGCGCCCGCTGTTAGAGCGACGGCATTCGCAGAGAACACCCGGTGTTAATCATGTATTCGCGATCCAGAATGCCAAGAAAGCGATTGCTGCCGCGTGCAATCGATTGAAGCTGCCAGCTTTCAGTCATCGCTCATTCCGCCGCATGTTCATTACTCGCGCAATCGAGCTTGGCGTTGATGTGAAGGTCATCGCGCTCTGGCAAGGCCACAAAGACGGCGGGAAATTGATCCTAGACACCTACAGTCACGTTAATCCTGTGCACTCTAAACGCATGGCGGCGCTGATGACGACCGAGCAGCCGGACAATGTTGTTCCAATGAAAGGCGCGACGGCATGAAGATTAAGCCACTTATCGACGCCTTCGCTACACATCGGGTTTCACGCGCCGCAGTAAAGGGCGCAGACGTGCTTATCGGGATGGATATAATCGGTGCGGGAGATTTTGCGGTAACAAATCTAAACGGGAAAACAACTTTTTCGTATCGTTACCCGTCGATGGAGCGCATCGATTTTGTGAAAGCATCAGCCGCGATAACTACGGTCGCAACAGGAGTAGAACGAAATCAGCCGTGCCCATGCGGCAGCGGGAAGAAATTCAAGAAATGCTGCGGCGATCCGTCCAAATTAGGCAAACGCATCTAATCCTTTTCTCGGCGGTGAATTACTTGGAAATCATCGCTGACAATCTCAGCAAAGCGGGTTGGAGTTGGGGCTGCGTCTCAGCCGTGGATTCCAACGGTCGAACGGCGGCGAATTGGCCTCGACAGCGGACGAGATTTTTCCGAGACTCCCCGGATATGAAGACAAGCATTCCACCAGTTCTAGTTACAATTGCGCTCGTCTGCTTTGCGCTCTCCCCGATATTGCAAGCACAAGACCAAAACACGCGATTCGGGGTTGAGGCATTGACTAGCAACAATAGTGGCGACAAAAACACGGCCATTGGTTTTAAGGCTATGCATGACAATAGGTCAGGCTCTCTCAACACGGCCACTGGGTTTAGAGCGCTCTTTAGCAACACTACCGGCACCCTGAACGCTGCCACTGGCGAGTCAGCACTCCAGAAGAACATTAACGGCAGCTTGAACACAGCCAACGGCGCTGGTGCGCTCGGCAATAACATCGATGGCCGCCTCAACGTCGCCATCGGCACTGATGCGCTCTCGCTCAATAGGGCCGGTGACGGCAACATCGCCATCGGCGTTCAGGCGCTCCGCAATACAACCGGCGACCGGAATATCGCCATAGGCGACGGAGCCGGTGACAATCTCACGACGGGCGATAACAATATCGTTATCGGGTTCGTCTCCGGTACTGCCACCGACGCCAACACCATCCGCATTGGCACGCAAGGAACCCAGAAAGCGACCTACATCGCCGGGATCGCGGGGGCAAGAGTAGTTTTTCCGGCCGCGCAAGTTTATGCAACCATTGCCAATGGTCAACTGGGAACGGTAACCTCATCGCAGCGTTTCAAGGATGATATCAGGCCCATGGAAAAGGTGAGCGAAGCGATTTACGCGCTCAAACCCGTCACGTTCCATTATAAGCGGGAGCTCGACCCTGAGGGTACCTCGCAGTTTGGCCTTGTTGCTGAGGATGTCGAGAAGGTGAATCCAGACTTGGTCGTGCGCGATGAGAAAGGCGAAACCTACTCCGTCCGCTATGATCAAGTGAACGCGATGTTGCTCAATGAGTTTTTGAAAGAGCACCGCGAAGTGCAAGAGCTGAAGAAACAAGTCGCAGCGCTTACCGCTGGTCTCCAAAAAGTGAGCGCACAGCTTGAAGCGAGCAAACCTGCGACGCGAATGGTTAACAATCCCTAAAGCCGCGCCGCATTTTCGCAATCAGCCGTCACACTTCACCGTGTGGCGGCTTTTTGTTTCGCCTCGCTACCACTCTTTGAAGTCGCCCTTGTGCTCGTGCGTTTCGATCAGATTGCCAGCTTCATCATAAACGCGAATCACGGCATCATGTGAAGAAGATTTTTGGTCTTGACAGTAGCAAGAAATTTGCCCAAATGGGGCGTTTCCGAAGGAGGTGAAATCAATGAAGCGCAAAATAACAAGCTTAATTCTAATCTCACTAAGCTTGGGTTTTCTTTGGCAGGCATTGGCAGATAATGGCAAGGACTGCCATACCTTATGCTGGGAAAGCTTTAAGGCCTGTGAAGATTCAGCGAAGGCACGATTCGACGGGTTAGTGCAAGCCAACGCTGTGCAAAATTGCACGAGGGGCTATCACCGTTGTTTGGGGAATTGCGTACGCTGAACCCGCCACCTCCGGGAAATCATCGCGGGAGAAGCTCGAAAGACGTTCGTGCACTGAAAGGAAAAAATAAAATGAAGCGCAAAATAACAAGCTTAATTCTAATCTCACTAAGCTTGGGTTTTCTTTGGCAGGCAGTAGGAGTCCCCAAACCAACAAACTGCCATCGCCTTTGCGAGCAAGGATTTATGGACTGTATTGCCCCCGTCAAGACTGGTTTAGGCCGTGTTGCATCTCTCGTCATAATGGGTTGCAGGGAAAAGTACCACACGTGTATGGGGAATTGCGTTTTGCGATAACTCGCCACCCCTACCACTCTTTGAAATAGCCCGCGTGCTCGTGCGTCTCGATTCACCGCGTGCGCCAGGCAGGGCCCTGAATAAACCTTTGACAGATTTCCGCGGTTCCCTCAAAAACGGTATCCGCAAAAAAGGAGGTGAAATCAATGAAGCGAAAAATAACAGGCGCAATTCTAATCTCCCTAGGCTTGGGTTTTCTTTGGCAGGCAGCATCGACCACGGCGCTAGGTCAGCGCTCTACAATAGGTCGTGGTCGAGTGGAGGGCCCCTGCCATCGAAGTTGTCTCGAGAGTTTTAATCGCTGTAGTGATTTGGCTAAGTCGGGATCCGATGGGCGGAGGCAAGCCCTCAATATCCAAGGTTGTCAAAGGCTCTATCACTCGTGTCTTGGGAATTGTGTTTTTTAAATCGAACCTGCCACTCCTGCACTACCCCGCCCCGGCTCGATCCGATGTTCGATCCGCATCAAGCGCGCCGAAAGAAGCAGCGCCAAATAACAGATAGAGCGACCGATTGAAATCGCCCTTGTGCTCGTGCGTCTCGATCACGTTGCCTGCCGCATCGTAAACGCGGATCACAGCATCATGTGAACGGCTGCTGTGGATCGCGTACCCGATTGCGTGATCCGGCGTGTCGTACCACAGCCGACCAAACGGCGGCGCATCGGAAATTAGATCGACGCCGCGTTTATCTTTGCGCGGGCGCACTTCGTAAACCCGCGTTGGCTGCATCGGGAGCAACGACTCTCAGGCAAGCACCTGAAATTCTGCAACGGACTGATCAGGGTGGCGCTGAATCCTGCTAGCATGAACCTGACGTAACGTAAAAATGTGATCTGTGCGCTCCCAATATGACGGGGCGGTCGTGACAACAATCTCTATATGCTGCTCGCCCGAGGGTCGTTTGCTAATCCGAAAAACTCCGGTGCCAGAGACTTTTTTGTCGGGCGCGGTCAACTCGAACTGCACGCGTTTGTCTTGAAGATCATCGTATGACCATTCGGTCTTCACCCAAAAATCACCAGCATTCATTTTTCTTGTTAAACCCGTGCAGGAATCTTTGATGGCATGGTGGCCACATCATTTGCCATTCGGCAATCGAAAACGATTCTAGCGCGATCCTGTGAAGCTGAAAAGGGCATCGTCGGCTGGAATCAAGAGCGTTGATTGAGGAAAAACTGAGGCGCTCTACCCGATTTGGCGTCTTTATCCACCGTTTTATCCACTCATGGAATTTTTTAAGCATATTTGAGCACGAGTTGAGATAACGCGAATTTCGCGGTTTACCTATGGCTGAGCATGTCAGAGCGCGTCGAGATGATTTGAGAATATCGCCCCGGAATCGATGCCATTGAGGCGCTCTACCAACTGAGCTAAGACCCCGTGTAAGAATTGTAGATTGTAGATTTTTGATCGGCGATTGCAACTAAGTGGACGATGATGGAAAGTGCTCGCTTCCGCAGCAATGAAAGCCGGGAGCACGATTTTTCTACTCTACCCCGCCTGGCTGATTGGAGCTGTGATGCTCGTTTTCGCTGCGGCTGAGAAACAGCCTGACAATTTCTACACATTGCTGCGCTGGGTTTGTTGTGCGGTGTTTGCTTATTCTGCGGTCACCTCTTTTCAAATGAAGCGCATGGTGTGGCTGTGCATTTTTGCCGCGCTAGCGGCTCTGTTTAATCCAATCTTTCCGCTCCCTCTCAGTCGCGGCGTATGGACCGTGGCGGATTGGTTTTCAATCGGCGCGATGGTTATTGCCGGCTTTGTCTTTTGGAAAAGTTCAAAAACCTGATCAGATTTGGCCCCGAAATAAACTCTGTGAAAGCTTCGGCGAACTCGACCGAAGGGTAGGAAAGAAAGCGACCGGCACCTAAATTTTTGAGTGATGACTAAGATCGTCTCGCTCCGACGTGGCTCGCAAATACCCTCGTGCAATAACCAATCGATCTTTTCGCGTTTGAGCCGATTCGCATTCGCTCGGCATACCACAGCGAACGGGACGGCAGCGCATCCCTTCGTAGATCGGTACTGTCCTGATTCGAATTACGATTTCGCGCGTCGAATGACGGTGCGACTCTTTATCCTTATTAGTGGCTGCCAGTAGTGCCAGTCGTGGGTTTGGAATTGCCCGTACCACCCCCGCCACCTTTGACATCTGTTAGTGGCTTCAGGTCACGAACTTTGACGTCCTTCTTGGCTCGGCGGCGCCAAGCAGATCGGATTACATTGATGTGTGGGATTTGTGTATTCATGCGCGAAATGGCCTCCCAAATCGCGTTTGGTTAATTCTACCACGCCTTTGCCTTTGAAGCAATCGCAACTTTCCCGAGAATGTCATTTTCATCAGCGTGGCGCGAAGTTCCCATCGCCACCACGTTTTCTTCTTTTGAACACCGTTGCCCGCTTCATTCAATACACAAAATCACTGCATCTTGCGCAACAAGCGAGCGACGATCGAAATCTTCGAGCGATTGGCAAGATCGATAATCGCGTCTTTCTCGAGCAGCAACGTCTTTCCCGCTTCGGTAGCGATAACGCGCAATTTCGCGTCTGCCGCAACGCGAACTGTTTCAACGCCGATCACCGGAACATCAAACCGCATGTCTTGATTTGGCTTGGCAACTTTGGCCATGATCGCATCTTTGCGCGCGAGCGCGCCGCAGCGTCTGATCGCTTCGTTTGTTCCTTCGAAAGCTTCGACCGCGATAATCGTTCCGTTTTTGACGATTACGGTCTGCCCGATGTTGAGTCGCGCGATTTCCTTGGCGATTTTCCAGCCAAGATCCACATCTTCCTCTTCGCGGCGCGATAGTTTCGGTCCCGCGATCAGTCCGGCAGTGGCTATTGAATCTTCGAGAAAAGTCGTGGCCGGCAAAAGGGCGACATCGATTTTCGCGAGCTCATCTGCAATAGCCGCGAAGATGGACTCGGCATTGCGCTGTCTGAGTTTTCCAAGCAACAACAGTGCTTTCCAGTCTGGATGCAAATCGAAAAGATTTTTCGGCGCGATTTGGCCGGCCATAATCGCGTGATGAACTTTTTCTTCGCGAAAAAATCTGAGCAATCGACCGAGTTGGCCGACGCGCATCCATTCGATTAGATCGACATGTTGCCCGAGTATCGGATCGGTCTCGCCAGTGAACGCCGCCGCAACGATTTGTTTAACGCCAGCTTTTCGCGCTGAATCGGCAAGCAATCGTGGGTAAACGCCGTTGCCGGCGATGATGCCGAAAGTCTCCGGCTTCGTCACGAATCAAGATTACCAGCGCGCCGAGAGCAGGAAAGCTTCAATGTACGAAGCGATGTCCGCCGCGGCGGACACCGAATTTGAAATAAACAGGCGCTTGACACAAGCGCCTCTACAATTGCTAGCCATGATGGCGGCGGCGTTTGACGTGCAATTGGGCGAGCGCTTTCTGCAATGACGCTTGGATGGCGGCCACTTCTTCGGCGGTGTGATCTTCTTTCATCGCCGCCTTCGCCCGCTCGACCGCCGCTTCGGCGGCCGCAATGTCGATCTTCTCGGATTCGAGTGCCATGTCCGTTAGCACTGAAACCGCATCGGCTTTGATCTCGACAAATCCTTCGCCAATCGCTAGGGCGGTTTCGAGCCGGTCCTTTACGACTCGCAATTCGCCGGGCTTCAAAGTGGTGAGCAGCGGGACGTGCTTGGGATAAACGCCGAGCTCGCCCTCCGAACCGGGCAACGTGACCATATCAACGTCTTCGGAATAGATTTTTTCCTCCGGCGTAACGATCTCGAGTTTCAAGGTCATGGTTCTAACCTTCCTTGATCATGTCGATGTTGCCCTTCATATAGAAGTTTTGCTCGGGCACATCGTCGTGTTTGCCATCGAGAATTTCTTTGAAGCCTTGAACCGTTTCCGCAATCGAAACGTATTGGCCTTTGTGACCCGTGAAAACTTCCGCCACGTGGAATGGCTGGCTGAGGAAACGCTGGATTTTGCGCGCACGATAAACCGTCAATTTATCTTCGGGACTTAGCTCATCCATTCCAAGAATTGCGATGATGTCCTGGAGATCTTTGTATCGTTGCAACACTCGCTGCACACCTCGAGCGACGTTGTAATGCTCTTCACCGACAATTTCGGGCGCGAGCGATTTCGAAGTCGATGCCAGTGGATCGACTGCCGGATAAATTCCAAGCTCGGTCAGGGCGCGTTCGAGAACGATGGTAGAATCCAAGTGCGCGAACGTGTTTGCCGGCGCAGGATCGGTCAGGTCGTCCGCCGGAACGTAAACCGCCTGGAATGAAGTGATCGACCCTTTGTTTGTCGATGTAATGCGTTCCTGCAAGTCGCCCATCTCAGCCGAAAGCGTTGGCTGATAACCAACCGCGGACGGGGTGCGGCCTAACAAGGCCGAAACCTCCGAGCCCGCCTGGGAAAATCGAAAAATATTATCGATGAAAAGAAGCACGTCCTGGTTGCGCTCGTCCCGGAAAAATTCTGTCATGGCGAGCGCGGCAAGTCCCACGCGCAAGCGCGCGCCCGGCGGTTCGTTCATCTGGCCGAAAACCATTCCCACTTTCGACTTCGACAAATCTTTTTGATCGATCACGCCGGCCTGACTCATTTCGTTATAAAGATCATTGCCTTCGCGACTGCGTTCGCCCACTCCGGCGAACATCGAGACACCGCCGTGACCTTTGGCGATGTTGTTGATGAGCTCCATGATGATAACGGTTTTGCCAACACCAGCGCCACCGAACGCGCCTACTTTTCCGCCTTTTGAAAACGGGCAGATGAGGTCGATGACTTTGATGCCGGTCTCGAGAATTTGCACTTTCGTGTCCTGCTCAGTCAGATCGGGTGCTTTGCGATGGATCGAATAGCGCTTTTCGAACTTCACGGGACCGCGACCATCAACCGGATCGCCTGTCACATTGAAAAGGCGTCCAAGTACCCCCTCGCCCACTGGGACCGTGATTGGTCCGCCGGTGTCAGTCACTGCCATGCCGCGCTTGAGACCTTCTGTCGATGACATCGCAATGGAGCGCACCCAGTGTTCACCCAGATGCTGCTGCACTTCGAGGGTCAGCTTCGTCGGATTACCGTTGACCTCGTACTCGATTTCGAGCGCGTTATAAATGCGGGGCAACCCTTTCTCGTCTGAGAATTCCACGTCCACAACGGGACCGATTACTTGAACGATATTTCCTTTGTTCATAAAAGTTGATTAGCCGCCGAGCGACATCTGCGCGGTGGCGATCTCGAGCAACTCCATGGTGATGCCAGCCTGGCGCATCTTGTTGTACTCGAGCGTCAGGTCCTTGATGAACTGGTTCGCGTTGTCGGTGGCATTTTTCATCGCCACCATTCGCGCGCTGTGCTCGGATGCGCGCGCGTCGAGGATCATTTGGAAAAGCTGATACTGCAAATAGTAGGGAAGCATCATGTCCAGCACCGTTTCCGCATTCGGCTCGAACACGTAGCCGAGCATTGGATCGACATCTTGCTTCGCCTTTTCATCCGATTCGCTCTTGGGCAAATCAAAACTGCTGATCGGCAACAATGTTTGCACCACCGAGCGCTGGTTGATCGTGTTGATGAAATGCGTGTAGAGAACGGACACCTTGTCCACGTCGCGATTGAGAAACTTTTCCATGCAAAATTTGGCAATCGGTTTCGTCTCGACGAACGTAGGCGCGTCTTTCAATTCAAAATCGGCGAGCAACTCCCGCTTCGTTCGTGCGATGAACTGCCGCGCCTTTTTTCCGGTGACCACAAAGGCAGTTTTAGCTGAGTCAAAGTTTGCGGCTTCGCGGAAGAGATTCGTGTTTAACGCACCGCAGAGGCCCTTGTCGGTGCTGATAATCAAGACAAGTTCTTTTTTCACCGGCCGAATATGCAGGAGCGGATGCAATCGCGGATCAGTGCGTCTTTGCAGCGAGACCAGGACCTTGTTCATTAGCGCGGCATAAGGCCGACCTGCCAGCGCGTGTTGCTGCGCTTTGCGCATCTTGGATGCAGCCACCATCTGCATTGCCTTGGTGATCTGCGCGGTGTTGCGAATCGATTTGATCCGGCGCCGGATATCTTGTGTGTTCGCCATGTCAAAACTGCAAGGAGATCATCGCCACGTCGTTTGGAATTCATCCAGCGCGGCTTTGAGTTGCGACTCGATCTCCTGATCGAGCTGCTTTTTCTCGCGAATCGTCCGGAGCAATCCTTCCTTGCGCGTTTGCAGCCACTCTTGGAGTTTCAATTGGAATTCTTTGACACGCTGGACAGGCACGGGATCAATATAGCCATTTTGCATCGCCCACATCACGGCCACCTGCTCTTCCACCGGGATCGGATTATACTGTTTTTGCTTGAACAGCTCGACAATACGTTGACCCCGATCGAGCCGCGCTCTCGTTGCCGCATCCAGATCGGAACCAAATTGTGCAAAGACAGCTAGCTCGCGGAACTGCGCCAGATCGAGCTTTACCTTGCCGGCCACTTGTTTGATCGCTTTGATCTGCGCCGCAGATCCAACGCGGCTTACAGATAACCCGACTGAAATGGCTGGCCGAATGCCTTGATAAAAAAGATCGGTCTCGAGATAAATCTGCCCGTCGGTGATCGAGATCACATTTGTGGGAATGTAAGCCGATACGTCGCCGGCCTGGGTCTCAATGATCGGCAGCGCGGTCAACGATCCGCCGCCGAATTGCTCGTTCATGCGCGCGGCGCGTTCGAGCAAGCGCGAGTGTAGGTAAAACACGTCGCCGGGATACGCTTCGCGACCCGAGGGCCGCTTCAGCACCAGCGAAACCTGTCTATAAGCAACCGCGTGCTTCGATAAATCATCGTAGATGATGAGCGCGTCCATGCCGTTATCCATGAACCATTCGCCCATCGCAGCGCCAGCAAACGGCGCCAGATACTGATTGGTCGCAGTGTCCGATGCAGGCGCGGAAATGATGGTCGTGTACGGCATTGCACCTTCTTTATCGAAAACGTCGAGCACGCGTGCCACGTTGGAGTTTTTCTGGCCAATCGCGACGTAAATGCAGTAGAGCAGCCGATAATCTTTATCCCCCGCGTCCTCGGCAGCCTTGTTCAGGCGCGCCTGACTAATGATGGTGTCGATGGCGATGGTGGTTTTGCCGGTTGCGCGGTCGCCGATGATCAACTCGCGCTGGCCGCGGCCAATTGGGATCATTGCGTCGATCGCCATGATGCCGGTCTGGACCGGCTGATTCACACCGCGGCGCTTGATTACGCCGGGCGCAATTTTTTCGAGCGGATAAAATGTGTCCGTCTTAATTGGCCCCTTGCCATCCAAGGGCTGACCCAGCGTGTTCACGACCCGGCCGAGCAACGCTTTGCCCACGGGAACGGAAAGAAGTCTGCCAGTCGTTTTTACTTCGTCGCCCTCTGAAACCTTTGTCGTCTCGCCGAGTAGAATCGCGCCGACCTCAGTTTCTTCGAGATTCAACGCCAGCCCAAAGACGCCATTTGGAAACTCGATCATCTCGTTGAGCATGACGTCGCTCAGGCCCTCGATGCGTGCCACGCCATCCCCGGTTTCGCGCACCACGCCTACGTTGCTTTTCGTTGTCGATGTTTTGAGTCCCTCAATTTTGGTTTCGATCTCTTCGAGTATGCTGCTCATGGTTTGGATTAAAGTTGTTGCTGAAGTTGTTCGAGTCGATTGCGCACGGTTCCATCCCAAACGTCGCTGCCGACGCGAACCCGCATCCCGCCAAGAAGCTCTGGGCTGACGACGAATTCCGCAGTCAGATCGCCCCCATATTTTTCCTTCAGGCTGTCGACCAGCTTCGAACGGATTTTTGTGTCCAGATCGCTTGCTGTTTCGACTCGGGCCCGGCGCTTTTCCAGTTCGAGCCGGAGCAGACGCCTGTAATTTTTCAGAACGTCAATATAATGGCGCGGTTTTCTCGCAATGAGGGAGTCAACGAGCGTGCCGATCCGGCCGGGATCGAGTTGGCCGTCGGTAAAACTTGCTCGAAGCATTTCACGCGACAGCCGGCGAATTTCCTTATTGATCTTCATCAGGCGAGTTGGCGGGCTGTCTCCTCCTGCAGGCGCTGTTGGTCTTCGGCGGTGAGCACTTTGCCGGTGACTTTTGCTGTCGTATCAACCACAAGCCGCCCCAGTTCGCGCTTCAGCGCTTCCATGGTGCGCTCGTGCTCGATCGCACTGGCTTCGCGCGCCTTTGCGATGATCTGCTCCGCGGCGGCAATCGCTTCCTGCTGTTTGCGCTCCGACAAGTGCGCAGCGCTCTCGCGTGCCTCATCGATCATTTTTTGCGCATCGGCATTGGCTTTGGCAACGATTTCCTGGTAGCGCTTTTCCGCTTCGGCCAGTTCTTTTCTTATTTTTTCCGCATTGAGCTGTCCCTCCTCAATCTTGCGCCGGCGCTCCTCCAGTACCGCGAGGATCGGTTTGTAAGCGAAGCGTCGAAGCAGGAAAGCGACGATTGCGAAGCTGACCACCTGCGAGAAAAACAGCCATGGATTCCAGCCGAAAGTCTCGGCCGTATCCTGCAATGTTTTGCTGAAACCTCCCGTCGCGGCGACTAACAGCAAATTCATAATATAGGTTCATGCGTGTCGGCTTGGCCGACGCGCCGAAAAAACTTAATGAGGAAGAAGAAACAGCGCGTAGAACACGATCGCCTCGGTGAATGCGATGGCCAGAATTCCATGCACTAGGACCGGCGTAAACGCACCAGGGTTCCGACCAACTGCTGTCGCCATTCCCATGCCGGTAAGGCCGATTCCGATTCCCACGCCCATCGCCGCGAGGCCGACGTGAATGCTTCCGCTCATCTCTGCCAGTAGTGGTAGTATCATAGTTTTATCTTTGGTTGGTTTGGCGACCTCGTCATGAGGTTGCCCAAATTTTTCATGAATGTGCTGTTTCCGACTGATGTTCCGCAATAAGGAGCGTGAAAACGGCGGTCAGCAGCATGAAGACAAGCGCCTGCACAACTCCCACAAGTATTTCCAAAAAGTAAAAGGGAAGCGGAAGCAGCCATGATAGAAAGGGCACCATTTTCGACATCACCTCCAATGTACTCTCGCCCGCATATATGTTTCCGAAAAGTCGAAAACTCAGCGAGACGGGGCGAAACAGGATTGAGATGATCTCGAGCCATCCGACCAAAAAGAAGATAACGACCATTACAAGTTTCAGGATGCCCGAAGTCTCGCCTTTCGGTCCAAACAGATGGAGCAAAAACCCTCCAATGCCATTCGCCTGAATCGCCCAGATGAGCCAGAGCAAAAAGAAGATCGCAGCCATGGCCGTGGTCATGTTCAAATCGGCATTGCCTCCGCGCAGAAGCGGGCGGTCGATGTGAAAGAGGCCAGTGGTTGGATCGTGATGACCCCAACCAATCGTTCCGACGCCTGGAATCAACCCAAACCAGTTCACGAACAAAATGAAAATGAAGAGCGTCGCAAAAAACCAAAACGTCTTCTGCACCAGTTTGCGACCAATAATTCCCTCTAGGAAATTGTAGAGCCCTTCGACCAGCCATTCCCAAAAGTTTTGCGCGCCACTTGGAATTGGTTTGATCTTGCGTGTTGCGGCCTGCGCAAGAATGATGATCCCAGTGGCCACAATCCACGTCACCAACATTGAATTTGTGATCCCGAACTTTCCGATCTGCACTAGAGGCGCTGGATTTAATGGCAAAGCCTCGTGCTCGGCTTTTTCAGGCGCCGCTGCGAACGTCGATGCAGCGACGGCAATGGCACAGACGAGCGTTAAGATCGGCAGCGATAGATAACGGTTCCGCATCTCGATTAGTGGCAAAGCTGCGGCTCCAGTTTTCTTCCCCGTCAGCCGCGAAGGCTTGACGTTAACACAAGGCGCGCTTGCGACGTGCCTACCAAAGCGGGTTTTGCGGGGATGACAAACGAAATTCTTTGGGTCGTAGCTTATTCTGCCGGAACCCGTTCAGCAAACGAGGGACCGAACTCTGCGATTCGCTTTGAATTCTCAGGCTCGGCGGCGCCATTCATCCTGATCGCTTCTTCGTAAAAGGATTCCAATTGGTCGATCTGCGCCTCCTGTGCGAAGCGATCGACAATCATGCTTCGCGCGCGCAACCCCATCTCCCTCAGAAGACCGTGCGAACGTGTGATTTGCTCCATGGCATAGGCTAACCCAACGTGGTCCTCCTCAGGCAGGAGCAAACCATTCCGGCCGTCGTCGACCGCCTCGGGGATTCCGCCGTGTCGCGTGGCCACGACTGGCAATCCGGTTGCCATCGCTTCCAAGACCGAGTTCGGCACGCCTTCCTGGTCTTGATTTGGCAAAGTCTCGCTCGGATGTAAAAGCAGGTGCGAACTCGCGTAAAGCTTCAGCAGTTCCGGTTGTGATAAAAAGCCGATGAAGTGGACGTCTTTGAAGATCCCCAGCCCTGCGGCCAGCATCTCCAATTCCGGTTGCAAAGGGCCTTTACCCGCAATGAAAAATTCCGCTTCTGGATGGTCTTTCTTGAAAATCGCGAACGCGCGCAAGCTGGTCGCCACGCCTTTTTTGGGAATCAATCTGCACGCCTGGACTATCTTCCACTTGCTATCGGGTGGCGGTTGCCGATCCACAAATGGAAATTCATCTAGTGGGACACCGGTGCGATTGATGCGCAGCTTCTCGGACGGGCACCCAAATTCCATTAATCGATCCGCCAGCGACTGCGAGCGGGCCAAAACCAGCGGGACAGCATCAAACAGCCGGCGCAATTTCCCATGGTAATTTTTGATTTCCGGTTTATCTGCCACGTCCGCGCCATGGAAAGATACCACGCATGGCTTGTCCCATTGCTCGATGAAGGGAAGCAAATGCACTCCCGTATGGCCAAAATAAATGTGCATGAGGTCGGCGTCGTGCCGTTTCAATAACGAATCGAGCGTCTGATACTCGCCTCGATAAACAATGGGCGGACGCCGTTCTACGAATTTCAGCCAGCCGTGCACTAACAGGTTCGTGCGCCGCTTGGGAATAATTTCGACATCACGAAACGGAAAATACTGTGCGTTTTGCAGCTCTTTCGTCACCACAAACGTGTCCACGCCGCGCAGCGCCTTTATTTGCCGATAAATGTGCAGCATCTCCACCTTAAGAAAGCTGGAGCAATAGCTTGCTATGACCCGTTTACCCATAGATCAAGGGCCAAGTCTGGCTGGGGATCCCGGGCTTGTCCACCCTAAATTCACGGAAAAAATGGTGTCTGTTTGGGCGACACTATAGTTGTCGCCCGGCTGCTACAACCATTCGGCCAACTTCCTTTTCAGCTCCTCGATCCCTTCAGTTCTCACGGCTGAAGTTGGGACGATGTCGAGCTTGGGAAACCGCGTTCGCAACGCTTTCAGATTCTCCTCTGTATTCGGCAAATCCATTTTGTTTGCGATGACCAACCAGGAGCGCGCGGACAGTGTCGGGTCGTAAAGATCGATTTCACGCCGAAGATTTTGCAAATCCTCGGCTGGATTACGTCCTTCACTTCCCGCCACATCGACAACGAACAGCAAAACGCGGCAGCGCGTGATGTGCCGCAAAAACTCGTGGCCAAGTCCAAGGCCGCGATGCGCACCTTCGATCAAGCCGGGAATGTCGGCAATTGTTGCGCGGCGATAACCCGGAAATTCCACTACGCCGATGACCGGATGCAGTGTTGTGAACGGATAAGCCGCCACCTTCGGACGCGCCGCCGAAATTTTCCGCAGCAATGTCGATTTGCCCGCGTTCGGATAACCCACTAATGCCGCATCCGCTATTGTTCGTAGCTCGAGCAGGAAGTATCCCTCCTCCCCTTCCTCGCCATCGGTGTATTGGCGCGGCGCGCGATTACGCGAGCTTTTGAAATGAACATTGCCTTTCCCTCCAGCTCCACCGCGGCAAAGCACAAATTCCTCGTCCTCGCGCGTAAGATCGATAAGCGGCTGAGATTCGAAATTCGAATTTCGAAATTCAAATTTCTCGGACGCGAGTTGGTGAACGACAGTCCCGAGTGGCACTTTCACAATTTTGTCGGCACCTGCGCGGCCTGCCATTTTCTTCCCCATGCCGTGCCCGCCGTTTTTCGCCTTGATGATCGGCTCGTAAAAAAGATTCGATAGATTATCGACGTGTCGATCCGCTCGCAAGATGACGTTGCCGCCGCGTCCGCCGTCGCCGCCATCGGGGCCGCCCTTCGGCACAAATTTTTCCCGCCGAAAACTCACACAACCGCGCCCGCCCTTGCCGGCCTGCGCAAAAATCCGAACTCGATCGACGAACATGGCTCTGCAGACGTTAAAACGTTAAACCATTGAAGCGTTGAAGCCGCGAAATACTAAATCTAAAAACGCTTTAACGCTTCAACGTCTCATAAAGCGCTTTGGTTTTTCGTGCGATGGCCGACCAACTGAATTTTTCTTCGACACGTTTGCGCCCGGCCTTCCCAAATTTTTCACGCAGTTCTGGATCTTTCATTAACTGATTGATTTTGACCGCGAGATCGCGCGAAAACTTCTCCGGACTTGTCAGCTCGAAGGGGCTTTCTTCCATTTGCTCGAGCGGCACCAGAAAACCGGTCTCTCCATCGACAACGACTTCCTGAATTCCACCCACTGCGCTGGCCACGACCGGAGTCTCGCATGCCATGGCCTCGAGATTGATGATGCCGAACGGCTCGTAGATCGAAGGGCAAACGAACACGGCGGCGTGTGAGTAAAGTTCGCAAGCAATTTTTTGATCGACCATTTCGTCGATCCAAACGATTCCTGGCCGCTGCGCCTTCGCGCGCTCCACTGCGGTCTTCATTTCTTTTGCAATCTCGGGCGTGTCGGGAGCGGCAGCGCAAAGCACAATTTGAAAATCGCGGTCCATGAATTGGATCGCGCGCATCAAGTGGATGAAGCCTTTTTGTCGGGTAATCCGGCCAACAAAGAGCAGATACGGCTGCCTCAGGTCAATGCCATAATGCTTAAGCGCCACAACGGAATCGATCTTTCGATACTCCTCGAGATCGATGCCGTTGTGGATCACATGCACCCGCGCAGGATCGACATTGAACAAACGCTCGATGTCACGCTTGGTCTCGCCGGAAACAGCAATGATGGCGTCTGCCATTTCCAGCGCGGTCTTCTCAACCCAAAGCGAGAAATCGTATCCCCCGGCGAGCTGCTCGCGTTTCCATGGCCGGAGCGGTTCCAGTGAATGCACCGTAATGACGAGCGGGATGCCGTAGTTCTTTCTCGCCAGAACCCCGCCGAAATGGGTGTACCACGTATGGCAATGCACGATATCGGCGTCGATGTTCGTTGTGTTGAAATCGGTGCAGCGGCGCACTGCGCCGAAGGCTGAGCGCAACGGCTTCGGACAAGTGAAATCGGTTGTGTCGAGCTCGAAACCCGTAACTTTAAGGCTGCCTTCGTCGAGGCGTTGATCGCCAAAGCAGCGCACCTCGACCATCATCAGCTTTGCCAGCTCACGCGAGAGATAACCTATGTGTGCGCCAGCCCCGCCGTAAATGTGTGGCGGATATTCGTTGGTGAGGAAAAGGACCTTCACGCGTTCAAGAGTAGAGCAAGCCTCTGGCTTGCTTTCAATCAGTTCGCAATTGAGATGCTCGCGCTACTTTGCGGCGCGTACCAGCAACACCGGCACATCGACGGCGTGCCGCACTTTGTCCGCAGTCGCGCCGTAAACAACGTCGCTGATGAACCGATGGCCGTGAGTCGTCATCGCGATAAGATCGACATTCCTTTCGCGGGCAAGTTTGATGATTTCGTCAGACGGTTCCCCTAGCGCGAGAACGGCATCGCATGCGAAGCCTTCCTCCGTCAGCTCGCGCGTCCGCGTTTCCAAATAGGCGCGGTCCTCTCTCATTTCCTGGCTCTCGGCGAGTTTGAGTTGCTGAAAATTACGCGCCACCCAGCCGTCGGCGACGTGAACCAGAAGCAACTTCGCGCCGGTCATGCGCGCGAGAGGTTTGATGTGCGTCAGGATAGTCTCATCAGCGACGCTGTTCTCGAGCGGAATGAGGATGTGTTTATACATTTTACTGGGTTGGAGCGGGAATATGGAAGAAGCCGTAGAGGGATTTGAGCGCGGCGTCGGGCAAAAACGTATCCAGAAGCAATTTCACATTTAGCAAAATGATAATCCCCGCTGTAGTCCAGCCGAGAAGTTGCAGCCAAAGCCGATTTGCAAACTCGCCCATCTTCGCGCGTTCCCCGGTAAACCGCATCAGCGGCCAGACGGCAAAGCCGAGCTGCATGCTTAACGCGACCTGGCTGGCAACGAGCAACTCTGTGGTTTTGCCTTCGCCAAAAATGCCGATCACGATTACGGCGGGAACAATGGCGATGAGCCGCGTGATCAGCCTGCGCATCCATGGTTTGATACGCAAATTGAGAAAACCTTCCATCACGATTTGGCCGGCCAGCGTGCCGGTGAGGGTCGAGTTCTGCCCGGAAGCAAGCAGTGCGACAGCAAACAGGATGCTTGCCACACCGACACCGAGCAGCGGACTAAGCAGCCGGTAGGCATCTTGAATTTCCGCGACGTTCTGATGGCCTGACCAATGAAAAACAGCAGCCGACAGAATCAGAATCGCTGCGTTGATGAACAGCGCGAACATGAGCGCGAACGTCGAGTCGATTGTGGCAAACTTAATCGCCTGGCGTCGGCCCACCGGTGTCTGTTCGAATTTCCGCGTCTGCACGATCGACGAGTGCAGGTAGAGATTATGCGGCATTACCGTTGCGCCGAGGATGCCAATGCTGACGTAGAGCATCCCTTGGTTCGTCACAATATGCGGCCCCGGAACGAACCCTGACAGGATGCCGGTCACACTTGGCTTTGAAAAAAGGAGTTCGGCCGCGAAACAGCTGCCAATAATAGCGATAAGCGTAATGACGATCGCCTCGATGTAACGAAAGCCTTTCGTTTGCAGATACAATACGAGCATCACGTCCGACGCGGTGATCAGGCAGCCCCATACTAGCGGAATTTTGAACAGCAATTGCAGCCCAATCGCCGAACCGACCACTTCGGCGAGGTCGCATGCGGAGATCGCTAGTTCGCAAATGATCCAGAGAAACCAGACTACTGGCGTCGAATAATGATCACGGCACGCCTGGGCGAGGTCCCGTCCTGTGGCGACGCCCAGTTTGACGCACAAATGTTGGAGCAGAATGGCCATGAAGTTCGAGACCATGATCACCGCCAGCAGCGAATAACCGAACTGCGCGCCACCGGCCAAATCCGTGGCCCAGTTGCCCGGATCCATGTAACCGACCGCGACTAGAAAACCTGGGCCCGAGAACGCGATCAGCTTTCGCCAGAACGAGGCTGTCACGGGAACGACTACGCTGCGGTGCACCTCCGGCAGTGAGACCGCGCCGGTCGATCTCCGCCAGATGCGCACCGGTTCCGCCGCCATAGCGCTCTTGGATCGATTCATGTTTAGGCAACGCTAAGCTACTTTCATGCTATCACGACGTGGAGGGAATGGAACATCAGGCCTTCCACGCTTCGCATGATTGAGGCATTTACTGCGCAGTTGCGCCAGCGACCATCCCCGCGCAGGAAATTGGAAGCCGCACCCAGTTCATCGCTTGCAGGCCGGTGCCCTCGATGCTCGCTACAACTTGCTGGGCGCCGGCGCGATGGCGTCGCTCAACTTCTTGAAGTGAAGCTGATTGATACGACGACCGTCGGTTTGCGAAACGGTCACGAGATAACTGTCGATCTTAACTTGTTCACCCTGTTTGGGCAGATGACCCAGCAGATGCGTGACGTAGCCGCCGATGGTGCTTACGTCTGCGTTCGCCAATTCAAGCTTGGCGAGATCGTTCAGTTCATACAACCCAAGTGTGCCGTCCACAGTAAATTCGCCCACGCTGATCTTGCGGAATTCTTCCTTCTCAAAATCGAATTCGTCCTGAATATCGCCGACTAGTTCCTCGAGCACGTTTTCCAGTGTCACCATGCCAACGGTGCCGCCAAACTCGTCCACCACCAACGCTAGATGCGCGTGCTTGGTTAAAAATAATTTGAGCAATTTCTCCAGCGGCATCATTTCCGGCACGGGAATCAGATCGCGCTTGATCTTTAGCAAATCGGGATGCGGGTCGCGCATCATCGGAAGCAGTTCCTTGATGTGTATGAGGCCAACCGTGTTATCGAGATTTTCGCGGCATAACGGAAAACGCGTATGCTGGGACTCGATGGCTTTTTTCGCGTTCGCCTCGAATTCGTCTTCCAAATCGAGATAAACGATTTCCCCACGCGGGGTCATTATGTCGCGCACCACGCGGTCCCGCAGGTCGAGGACATTCATCAGCAAGCTGCGGCCAAGCGCCGAGACTTCCTTGGATTTCTCGCTCTGCTCGAGAATTAACCGCAGTTCTTCTTCGCTGTGCGCCAGCTCGGTGCTTGGAACCGGTTGACGACGCAGCACGGTCTGCAGAAGGAAATTGGAAGATTTGTGCAACAGCCAAATCGCCGGCTTGAACAAAACATAAAAGGCTCCTAACGGCCGAATAAGCCGGAGCACAACCGACAACGGATTTGCAATTGCCGTGTATTTTGGTCCGAGTTCGCCGAAGACAATATGGAGAAATGTGATGCCGATGAAGGCAAGTGTGACTGAAACCGAAGTAGCAAAAGCATGCGAGTGGATGTTAGCCAGCGCAAAAAACGGCTCCAGGATGTTAACAAGAAATTGTTCGCCGATCCAGCCGAGTGCCAAGCTCGCCAGCGTGATGCCAAGCTGCGTCGCAGAAAGATAAGCGTCGAGATGTCCGCGCACATATTTGGCAAACCGCGCGCGCATGTTCCCCTCCTCCGCTAAAGTGTCGAGCTGACTCGCACGCACTTTGACGATGGCAAACTCGCATGCCACAAAGAAGCCGTTTAACGCCACCAGTGCGGCGATCACCGCGAGTTTACCAACCAGAACTGCTGGCGAATCCCAACGAGTCACGAGCGCGTCCGCAAAGGGAAGCACTGCCGAAGAAGAAAATAAGAACGAATTCATTGCACGGATGCCTACACAGCATCCAACGATCGACCTTCGGTCAATTCTACCAACTCGACTTACTTACGCCTGGGATGAGCCCTTGCGAGGCCAGCTCACGAAATGTAAGCCGCGACATCCTAAACCTGCGAATGAATGCCCGCCTGCGGCCCGTCACTTCGCAGCGATTTACCACGCGCGCGGGACTGGCGTCGCGCGGCAACTGTGCGAGCCCGGCGTAGTCCTTCTTCGCCTTGAGTTCGGCACGCAACGCGGCGTATTTCTTTACCGTTGCGCGTTTGCGTTCGTTGCGATTAATCCAGGCAGCCTTTGCCATACAGAGGTGTTGATTCTAATGAGAATCCCCCGACTTGCAACCGGACGAATCAACCCAGCGCGCCCACGCGTCGCTTTTGCTTGACCAGCGCTGCCGTCGAACGCCCGCTGGAACGCGCCGGGGCGCGTTTTTGTCTGACGGATTGAGTGCGGCTAAGGCTTTCCTGTAACACTTTCACAAGATCGACAACGTTGGTCGGTACCGGAGGCGGGGACGCCTTAGCCGCGATCTCCTTGTGCTTCGCCTTCTGCTCGATGATTTGCATCAGCGCTGTCCGATATTCGTCACGATATTTCTCCGGCTGCCAGGAAACGGTCATGGTGTCGATGAGCGCCTGGGCCATTTTTAATTCTTTGTCGCTCACGGCTGTGGTCGATCCGTTCTTCAAAACCTCGGCGCTCAAAATCTCACTCGCGAAATGCATCAGCTCCAGAATCAGGAACAAGCCGTCCGGTTTCACCGCCGCCAGGTGCTCGCGATTGCTGATCACCACTTTGGCAATGCCAATCTTGACAGTGCCGCTCAGGGCCTTGTGCAAAACCGCGTACGCCTTTTCGCCACCCCTTTGCGGCTCGAGGAAGTACGGCTTGTAGAAAAACTTCGGATCGACCTGTTCCAGCTCGACAAAGTCGGTGATGTCGATGGAATGTGTCGATTCGATCCGAACTTTTTCGAAGTCTTCGTCCTTCATGACCACGTAACGGCCGCGCTCGTACTCGAAGCCTTTTACGATCTGGTCGGCCAGGACCTCTTTTGAATCCGCCTCCGCGACCTTTTTATATTTGATTGGGCTCAGATCACTGGAGCGGAGCTGCCGAAAACTAATCTTCTCCTCGCGCGTGGCCGGATAAACTGCCACCGGAATATAAACCAGACCGAAGCTAATACTGCCTTTCCAGATGGGGCGCATTGGTGGGAATGCTCTTTCCACAGCAGCGGGGAAGTGTCAAATGCGAGCAGATCTGTGTGCCGAATTACCTTGCAACTTCGGGAAACGGTCTGATGTTGAAGTCTGTGATGAGCTTGCTTGCCAGCTTCATGAACTTGGCCGGGCCGGACCTGATCATCATTCTGCTGATCATCCTCGTCTTGTTCGGTGCAAAGAAGTTGCCCGAACTCGCCCGTGGAATGGGCCAAGCGGTCAAGGAATTCCAAAAGGCGAAGGACGAGTTCAGCGACGAGCTGAATAAGGCCGGGAAATCCGAGGCCGAAACGGCCAAATCTGATGTAAAACCGGCGCAATCAACGGTACCTCGAGTTGAAAACCAGCCGGCGAGCAGTGAGATGCGGCAGGATCCAAATCAGGCAGTTACGCCAGGAGATAAAGCCAGACAGGTATAGTAGCGGGCTCACCACAGCCGCAGAGCTAAGTCCGGTACGCACTCTACACGTTTGACCCAGCGCGCAATTTGCGACAAAATCGCGACCTTGTTATGTCTGAGCCTGATCTGCGCGCCCGCATCAAAGAGATGCTGGTAAAAAATTTGATGCTGCAAACCACTCCCGATGAAATTGGCGACGATCTACCGCTTTTCGGCCCCAACGGCCTTGGCCTCGATTCCATTGACGCGCTTGAACTGGTAGTAAGCATGGAGAAAACGTTTGGCGTCGGTGTGCCAAACTCAGAGGTCGCTGGGAAGGCGCTTCGCACCGTGAACACGATTCACGATTATATTCTCGAAAAGCGTGCCACCACCGGACCAGCTGCGGCGAGCGCGTAGCAATCGACGTCCGTCCTACGCAAGCGGGGAAGAGTTGATTGCGTCGATTAACTGACGAACTCGCCCAAACCTGCTGCGATAAGGAGTAAGAATCAGTCGCGGCAGATCCCAAACCTCGGGCTCGTTTTTTTCCTGACGCAGCGCGGCGGCCTGGATGATATTGCCGCGCCGCACAATGTCGGCGAACTTCTGGTTAAGATCGACAATCGCCTGCTTCGGCAAACGATGATTGATGCGAATGACGAAGCGGTCTCCCACCCAACGCGCGGAGTGATAGATTTTGTAGAACTCCAAAATCTCCGCTACCGCTTCCCGAACGTCGTGCATGATTTTGAAGAATGAAAGATCTTCGGGTGAAATGAAGCCAGGCTTAAGCAGCCGGCTGGTCAGAAATTTCATCCACGTCTTCCAATAATTTCCTCGGGGCCGGTCCAAGAGGACGACCGGAATCAGGCGTGCCTTGCCCGTCTGCATGAGCGTGAGCACTTCGAATGTCTCGTCCAACGTTCCGAAGCCGCCGGGAAACATCGCGAACGCGTGCGCCTCTTTCACAAAATTCAGTTTGCGCGTGAAAAAATAATTCAAGTTAACCAGCTTCCGATCGCCTTTGATGACCACGTTGGCTTGTTGCTCCGAAGGCAGGCGAATGTTCAGGCCGAAGCTACGTTCGCGGCCCGCGCCCTTCTGCGCTGCACCCATGATTCCGTCTCCGCCTCCGGTGATCACCATGAAATTGTGCGCCACCATTTTCCGGGCGAAATCTTCAGCCACTTTGAATTCCGGTGAATCCGCCGAAGAGCGAGCGGAGCCAAAAACGGCGACTTTCCGCAAATGTTGAAATGGGGCGAACACCTTTGCGGCGTAGCGCATCTCCCTTACCGAGCGGTTGATCAGCTTGAGATCGGCCACGTTCATCCGGTCGCGTGCGATCTTTAGCGCGGTTACAATCATTTCTTCGATCAGCTCGGGCGATTCTTCCGCACCCCAATCGCGAACTAATTGGCGGACACGCGCGTCAAACGGCGGAGCGACGCTCCACAGCCGCCTGGGCTGATCCTGGATTGCTGCTTCCGTAAAATCTTCCATCGCCAGTTTCCACTACACTGAAATCAAGTCCTCAAGAATTTCCCCTGCGTACCGAATCGGCAACGAATAATGCCCTGCGCCCTCGACGTAACGCGTTTTGCAGTTGGGCAAACGCGCCGCGATTTCTTCCGCCAACCGAACCGCAAACGCCCGGTCTTGTTTTCCGTGCCACAGCCGAACGGGCACCCGCACCTCCTCGAGCGGAAAACCCCACGATTGAGCATAAATCTGCGCGTCGGCAATAACGCCCTCAGCCGATCCGCGCCAAGCGCGGCGTTGACTTTCAAAAACCGCTTCGAATGCGGCGGAATCGCGCAGACTCTCTGCATCGCACGCTTGCAGCATCAACATTTTCAAAACGAGCGGGCGCAGACGAACAGGCGGCCGCAATGACAGGACCGGCCGCGCCAACTGAAATAATCTTCGTAAGAGTTGCGGCCGCGTCCGATAGAGCGCCAGCATCCATCGGTAAAGTGGGAGCAATCCCTTGCGGTCGGCAAGATCGACAAGCGAAATTGCGCCGCTCACGATCGCAATTGCAAGGACGCGCTCGGGCATTGCGCGCGCCGTCACGTAGGCGTAGGGAGCGCCACCGGAAATGGCGAGCATTCGGAATTCGCCGATCCCAAGGTCATCCGCCAGCCGTTGCACCACTGCCGGCCAATCGAGTAATTTCCGATTGGGTTGGAAACTGGAGCCGCTGATTCCCGGGCGATCCGGTGAAATGATGCGAATCCCGAGATCGCGCGCCGGTTCGTGGGTCAGTTGCGCCATCGTGCGCGAGCTCGGCCATCCATGGCAAAATATCACTGGTACCCCCTTTTCATCGCCGTATTCCTCAAACGCAAGGACGTGCTCGTTTCCCAGTTGAACCAACTTTCGCTCAGCCATTTTTTCAAAAGGAAGTCGCCATTTTTCCGCGCTTGCATTGCAACCCGGCAATCTGTAGTCCAAAGTGTAGCAACGGATATGCCGTAGCCTTGGTATTATTGGTTATGAAGGATTACTCACAACCTGGCGCCGGAAAAATTTCACTGCATGGCAACGGGGTCGGCGCCCCTTCTCCGGAGGAGGTGGAAAAACGCGCGAGAGAAATCGCGATGATCGACGAGCGTAATCCCGACGAATTCACGGATGCAGATTGGGCACAGGCGCGCCGTGAGTTGGCGGGCGCAGAGAACAATACGCCTCCTGAGGAAACTCCAGATAACGCCGATCTGACAGAGGAATGGGATATGGTCGCAGGTTCCAAAGGTCATCGCGCGCCACGTCCCGGGGTTGAGGAAGAGGAAACTGTTGGCGAGCATCTCGTGATCGACGGCTTGGAAGAAGCCATGCATGATCAGATGCTCGAGGCGCGCAGAGAGGAACTCGAACAGGAGGGCGGAATTGTTTGAGCTCGGCAGTCCCGTCCGCCGTTGATAGAGCGCCAGCCAAACCTCGTTTGGATGGGAGCGCGTCGCGTGCTGAGGAGTTGCTCGGCCGTTTTCATCAAATTAGAAATTTCACCACCGGATTGTGCGCGAATCTCGAACCCGAGGATTATGTCGTGCAGTCGATCCCGGATGTAAGCCCAACCAAATGGCATCTGGCGCATACGACATGGTTTTTCGAGACGTTCATCCTGAAAAACTGGTTGCCAGGATATCGCGCGGAAATTCCAGAATACGCTTTTCTGTTCAACTCCTATTATAACGCCGCGGGCACTATGCACCGGCGCGACCTGCGCGGGTTGATCTCGCGCCCAACCGTCAAGGAAGCTCAACGCTATCGCTCGTCGATCGATTCACACATCGGCGACCTCCTTGCCAGCGCCGACGAAAAACTTCTCGAGGAAATCGAGCCGATCCTGATTCTTGGCATGCATCACGAGCAACAGCACCAGGAATTGCTGCTCACCGACATTAAACACGTCTTCGCGCAAAATCCGCTCTATCCCGTTTTTCGCGAGCGCCAGCCTTCGCAAGACTGCGGCTCGGCAAGCAAGATCGACAACCCTGGGGCACAGACCATGCCAATGGGCTTCGTCGACTTCCAAGAGGCAACGGTCGAGATCGGTCATGACGGAAGCGGCTTCGCCTACGACAACGAAAGCCCGCGACATCGAGTGCTGGTCCCCTCGTTTTCTCTCGCTTCGCGACCCGTGACGAACGGAGAATATATCGCTTTCATCGACGACAACGGTTACGCGCGGCCGGAATTCTGGCTGTCGCTCGGTTGGATGACTGTAAACGAACAAGGCTGGCAAGCGCCGCTCTACTGGACGAAACGCGACGGCACGTGGTGGAATTTTACTCTTTCGGGCTTTCGTCCCGTCGAAGAAAACGAGCCGGTTGCTCACGTCAGTTATTTTGAAGCCGACGCGTATGTGAACTGGGCAGGCGCACGACTTCCGACGGAGTTTGAATGGGAGCGCGCGGCGTTCGATTGTGCAATCGAAGGTAATTTCGTCGAGACCGAGAGATTTCATCCACAACCATTGGTCGCCTCCGCACAAGATCGATCCGCCAATGGACGGATTCGCCGTGGCGAACATCTTCAGCAAATGTTCGGCGACGTCTGGGAATGGACGCGCAGCGCCTATGCGCCTTACCCCGGGTATCGCGCTGCACCAGGTGCGCTTGGTGAATACAATGGGAAGTTCATGTGCAATCAGTACGTTTTACGCGGTGGCTCCTGCGCCACCTCGTGCACGCACATTCGCCGCACTTACCGCAACTTTTTCCAGCCTGAGAAGCGCTGGCAATTCACCGGCATCCGGCTCGCGCGCGATCCGAAATGAATCACGAAGCACACGCCGCCGTGCTCGACCGCGAGCCGGCGAAGTCGGAGTTTCTTTCCGAGGCGATTGCGGGCCTCTCGAGCACACCGCGCACGCTGCCGTGCAAATACTTCTACGACGCGCGCGGCGCGGCGCTCTTCCAAAAAATCTCCGAACTTCCCGAATACTACCTCACGCGCGCAGAGCTTCAGATTCTTGATCGCTACTGTGGCGACATCGCAAGGGCGCTCGGCCCGAACATCGAGCTGATCGGCCTCGGCACGGGCGCAGGAACAAAGACGCGCATCCTGCTCGAAAAACTGGAGGCGCCGGCTGCCTATATCCCGGTGGATATCTCAAAGAAGCAACTGGAACGATCGACCGCGTCGTTTCGAAAAATTTTCCCGACGCTAGAAATTCTGCCGGTCTGCGCCGATTATCTTGAACCGATCCGTTTACCATCGCCAGCACGGCAAGCTCTACGCAAGATTGTTTATTTCCCCGGATCTACCATTGGCAACTTTGAGCCAGACGCCGCCCGGCAATTCTTGCAGCGCGTTGCCAATCATTGCAGACGCGGCGGTGGACTTCTGATCGGCGTCGATCTGCAAAAAGATCGACATGTTCTCGAGCGCGCTTACAACGACAGCGCCGGCGTGACCGCGCAATTCAATTTAAACTTGCTCGCCCGCGCCAATCGCGAGCTCGGCGCCGACTTCGATTTGGAACAGTGGCAGCATTACGCGGTTTACAATTCAACCGAGAGCCGGATCGAGATTTATCTCATCAGTGAGATCGACCAGACCGTCCGCGTTCAGGATCGCCAATTTGATTTTCGCGCCGGCGAGAGAATCGCCACGGAATATTCTTACAAATATACGAAGGAAAGCGTCATCGAGCTCACGCGTGAGCCTGGGTTTGATTTCTCTCAAATGTGGACTGACGACGCGCGCTGGTTCGGCGTTTTCTATTTCATCTGTAGCCGGGGTCGATGACCCCGCCCGCGGCAACACGCGGTTACAAGAATGAACGCGCTGGTCGAACTCGTTGAAGTCAGCAAGCGCTACACCGATGCGTCTGCGCTGCATCCGACGAATCTTTCAGCGGTGTGCGGCAAAACAACCGTCTTAATCGGGCCGAGCGGTTGCGGCAAATCGACTCTGCTAAGGCTCATCATCGGCTTGGTCGAACCGGATTCCGGCGCAATCACCTTCAACGGGTTACGGATCACAACCGGCAACATCGACATGTTGCGGCGACGGATCGGTTACGTGATTCAGGAAGGCGGTCTGTTCCCTCATCTCACGGCACGCGCAAACGTCCTGCTGATGGCGCGTCATCTCGGAAAATCCCATTCTGAAATGCGCACGCGTCTAATGGAACTATGCGAGCTCACCCGATTTTCTGATAATTTCCTCGAACGATATCCCCTCGAACTTTCCGGCGGTCAGCGGCAGCGGGTCAGTTTGATGCGCGCGTTAATGCTCTCGCCGGAATTACTGTTGCTCGATGAACCGCTCGGCGCGCTCGATCCGCTTGTGCGCGCAGCTTTGCAAAAAGATTTGAAGGAAATCTTCGTGCGCTTGGGGCAAACAGTATTGTTCGTCACCCACGACCTGGCAGAAGCAATTTATTTCGGCGATGAAATCGTCCTGATGAACGAAGGCCGGATCGTGCAACAAGGTTCCATTGTCAATCTTCGCGAGAGACCAGCCAATCCTTTCGTTTCCGAATTTATCAACGCGCAGCGCCGAGTCGCTTTGACATGAAATTGGCCTTCGTAATCTCATTTGCCGCTGCATTCTCAAATCTCGCTGCGAGTCCGGTAGTAATCGGTTCGAAAAAATTCACTGAATCCTACGTCCTGGGCGAGATTGCTAAACGGGCACTGAACGATGCCGGCGTCCCAACGGAACACCGGCAGGGCATGGGCGGCACGATCATTCTCTGGCAGGCATTGCACGGAGAACAAATCGACGCCTACCCGGAATACACGGGTACCATCGCGCAAGAGATTCTCAAAACGGACCGCGCGTTATCACTCAATGAAATTCGTGATGCGCTCGCCAAATTTGGCGTTGGGATAACCGAATCGCTCGGGTTTAATAACACGTATGCGCTGGTCATACGTCGCACTGAAGCGCAGCGACTCGGCGTGCGCACGATCAGCGATCTGCGCAATCATCCTGAGCTTAAGATCGGGCTCACCCACGAGTTTTTAGCTCGACACGATGGCTGGCAGCCTTTACGCGACCGCTACGGCCTTCCTCAACAGAACGTAATCGGAATTGATCATGCGCTTGGTTACGCAGCTCTTGCCAACGGCTCGATTGACGTGAAGGACGCCTACTCGACGGATGCAAAGATTGCCGAGTACGATCTCATCGTGCTCGAAGACGACCTGAAGTTTTTCCCAAATTACGATGCGGTGTTTTTGTTCCGATTGGCTTTGCGCCCGGATGCAATTGCTGCGTTGCGCCGCCTTGAAGGAACGCTGGACGAAAAGCGGATGACGACGCTCAACGCTGAAGCCGAACGCACAAAAAATTACACGAGAGCGGCGAGCCTTTATTTTGAGGGCGGCGCAAGATCAACAACTTCCGCATTTGGCGAATCGTTCCCGCATAAACTTTCTCGGTGGACACTCCGCCACCTGCAACTGGCAGGCGTTTCGCTGGCGTTGGCCGTGCTCATCGGAATTCCGCTCGGCATATTCGCCAGCCGCGGCGGGCCGGTTGGGCATACGATCCTCGGTTTCGCTGGCATGGTGCAAACAATCCCGTCGCTGGCGTTGCTCGCGCTGCTTGTTCCTCTGCCGTTCTTCGGGATCAGCGTTCGCACTGCAATTGCGGCGCTTTTTCTCTACGGATTACTGCCAATCGTGCGCAATACCGCGAGCGGCTTGCAGGACATTCCGCGATCGCTGCGCGAATCCGCAGTTGCGCTGGGACTCAGTCCTGCGGCGCGGCTCTGGCAAATTTATTTGCCGATGGCGTCGCGATCGATTTTATCGGGAATCAAAACGAGCGCCGTCATTAACGTGGGAACAGCTACGCTTGCTGCGTTGATCGGCGCGGGCGGACTCGGCGAGCCAATCCTGAGCGGACTGAACTTGAACGATCACGTCACAATTTTGGAAGGGGCTATTCCCGCAGCGCTGCTCGCGCTAATCGTGCAATGGCTTTTCGATTTGCTCGATCGCGTTTTGATTCCAAAAGGCCTGCGTTTATAGAGTAGCGCACACGTGTCGTCCGCCGATGGGGACGAATCCGCTTTGGCGGATTTGCGTATGCGCCTGGGTCGCGATCCGGGAAGCTTGCGTTAGATTGATAAATGCCAATCACGTCTATCAATCCGGCGACGGGCGAAAAGCTGAAGGATTTTTCCGCTTTCAACGATGCGGAAATCGAGAAGCGATTGAGCCGCGCCGAGCGCGCGTTTTTGCGTTATCGCCGGCAACCGTTTGCGAAGCGGGCGCAGCTCATGATGACTGTGGCGCCGTTGCTGCATGCCGAGAAGGACGAACTCGCGCGGATCATCACGCTGGAGATGGGAAAGCTGTTTCGCGCCGCCACCGAAGAAGTCGAGAAATGCGCGCGCGCTTGCCGATTTTACGCTGAGAACGGCGAGCGATTTTTGGAAGACGAGGCAGCGCAGACCGATGCCGCTCGGAGTTACGTGCGCTACGAGTCCCTTGGCCCGGTGCTCGCCATTATGCCGTGGAATTTTCCGTTCTGGCAGGTGTTCCGATTCGCGGCACCGGCCTTGATGGCGGGAAACGTGGGAGTCTTGAAACATGCCGCCAATGTGCCGCAATGCGCGCTCGCGATTGAAAAAATCCTTTGCCGAGCCGGGTTCGAAGAGGGCGTGTTTCAAGCGCTCCTGATCGAATCCAAACAAGTGGAAAAAGTGATTGTCGATCCCCGAATCAAAGCGGTGACGCTTACCGGCAGTGAACGAGCGGGAAGCGAAGTTGCGAGCACTGCCGCGCGGCAAATCAAAAAGAGCGTGCTCGAGCTAGGCGGCAGCGATCCCTTCATTGTGATGCCGAGCGCGGATTTCGAATCTGCGCTTACAACTGCCGTCAAAGCGCGCACGATTAACAGCGGCCAATCGTGCATCGCCGGGAAGAGGTTTCTCGTTGCCGACGAAATTTACGACCGGTTTCTTGACCAATTCGTTCAGCACATGCGCGCGTTGAAAGTCGGCGATCCATTTGACGAGACGACGGAGATCGGTCCGCTGGCGACAGAACAAATCCTGCAGGGCGTGCACGAGCAGGTGCAGAAATCGATCGCGGCAGGCGCAAAAGTGCTAACGGGCGGAAATCGGATCCACGGCCCCGGATTTTTTTACGAGCCGACGGTTCTTGTCGATGTTCCGAAGGAATCACCGGCTTATCGCGAAGAAGTTTTCGGGCCGGTAGCCTCTGTTTTCCGCGTACGCGATGCGGCGGATGCGGTCGAACTCGCGAACGACAGCACATTTGGCCTCGGCGCCAGCGCGTGGACTAACGATCCCGCGGAGCAAGAACTCTTCGCCTCAGAACTGGAGACCGGAATGGTGTTCGTCAACGCCATGGTCGCATCCGATCCACGCTTGCCTTTTGGCGGTGTGAAACGTTCGGGCTTCGGTCGCGAGCTCGGCGCCGCCGGCATTCGCGAGTTCACGAACGCAAAAACGATCTGGATTTCATAAGTCGTTTCCCTGATTTCCCATTGCGTTGACTCGCCGTCTTAACGCATCCTCCCGCGAATGACTGGGCCGGCGTGCGCTTCCGTTCTTGTGCCGCATCCGCCGGCTTTTCGCCCGCGGCGCGGCCTGAACTGGGCGTTCATTGGACTGCTCTACACATCGTTTTACATGTGCCGCTATAACCTACCGCTGGCGAGCAGCGAGATTCGCAATGAGCTGGGATTCAGTAAGGCGCAGATCGGCTCGATCATCACGACTGCGCTGCTCGCCTATGCCTGTGGTCTGATTGTCAACGGTTTCCTGACCGACCGCCTCGGCGGAAAACGCGCGATGCTGATCGGAGCGGCGGGCACGATCATCATGAACGTGGCGTTCGGTGTCGCCTCGTTTTGGGGCTTGCTTTGGCTCTTCGTGTTGATTCGCGGAATCGACGGCTACGTGCAGGCGTTCGGCGCGCCGGGCATGGTGAAGATCAACACCACGTGGTTCCGTCATACCGAGCGCGGCGGATTTGCTGGGATTTTTGGATTCATGATTAACCTGGGCAGATTCGGAATCAATAATCTCGGCGCGGCTTTGCTCGGCGGTTTCGTGTTCCTCGGCTTAATCCAGATTCCGCCGTTGCATTGGCGTTGGCTGTTTTGGATTCCCGCAGGAATCGCGCTGGTCATCGCGATCTGCATGGCGTTCATTGTGAAAGACACGCCGGAACAAGCCGGGTTTCCTCCGGTAAATCCTCACGAAGAGACCGGCGCGCACCTTCAAGTCAGCCTCGCCGATGTGTTCAAAGTCATCGCTAGAAATCCAGTCGTCTGGGTTGTAGCTTGCGCGTACGCGTGCACCGGCGCAGTTCGCCAAGGCATCGACCAATGGTTCCCGCTTTTCATGCGCGAAGTGCACCACGTCAATTTTCAGTCTGCGCAATTTCAAATACTCGCCGCCTCAATCCCGTTCGTAGCGTCCGCTGGTTCGCTGATTTCGGGTTTCGTTTCAGATAAACTCTTTGACGGACGCCGCGCGCCTGTTGCGGCGTTTCTCTATTTCCTGGAGAGCGGGATCATTCTTGCAGCCGCGCAGTTCCACTCGGTCAATGCCGCCATCTTTTTCCTGGTTCTGATTTCGCTCACAGCAAACTCCACGCACTCGATTCTCGGAACCGCGGCCGCGATGGACATCGGCGGAGCGAAAATGGCAGGCTCTGCTGCAGGCGTGATCGATTCTTTTCAATATTTTGGCGGAAGTTTCGCGGGTTACTTTCTTGGCGCGCTCCTCGATCGAAGCTGGGGCAACTATTTTTATTTCATGGCTCCATTCGGCATCATCGGCGGCATGTTAATGTTGTCGATCCTCGGTCGTATCACACTAACCAAGCAAGCCCAGGCGGTGGCGCCCAGTGTAACCGCAAACTCCTGATCGAGGATGTTAATTGTTTACATTTCACCCAGCCCCTTCTACGCGATTTGCCTCGTAGCAAAATGAAGACTGACCTCGCTTGTCATTCCTAATGTGAAAGTGACTGTCTGGTGGAGATGAATCAGGACTTGGTAGAGCGAGTAAAACGTCTCGAGAAGCGTAACAGGCTTCTGTTTGGATTTCTCCTGCTAATGGCAGCGGTATTCGTGGTGCTGCTCTGTTATGATTTTAAGAATGGCTGGATTCTCAAACGGCCTGAGAAGCTTGCTGTGGACTCGGTGAAAGTTGATACGCTCGTTGCCGGATCGATAGAAGTTATCGGTGATTCTGGGAAGAACTCCATATCGCTCGGAGCAACGCGCGACGGCTGAGCGATCCTCTCCTTTCGGGACCTTAACGGAATTCAGAAAGCAGTCTTGTTGCTAACGCCAAGTGGGAAACCATCGCTCAATTTCTTTGGCGACAAAGATGCCAGGCTAAGTCTCGGCGTGGTCGACTCTCCAAGCGGCAGCGGCGAGGAATTCTCACTGCATATAAAAGACACAAATAATAACGTGGTACCCTGACGTAGTGAATTCCTTATTAGCTCACACCACAGGCAACACGCGTCCGCTCACTTCGCCGAAGCCAATGCGATAACCGTCGCCCTGGCACCAGCCGGTGATGGTAAGGGTGTCGCCGTTTTCGAGCCATTTGCGCATTTCGCCATTCGGGAGTTTAAATGGATTCGCGCCGCGCCAGGTCAACTCCAACATGCAACCGCGCGATTCTTCTGTCGCGCCGCTGATGGTGCCGCTGGCAAGTAAATCGCCGGGTTCGAGGTTGCAACCGTTCACGGTGTGATGAGCAAGTTGCTGCGCGATGCTCCAGTAAAGATTTTGGAAATTTGTGCACGTAATCCCATGCGGCGCGTCCATCGACGAAGTTTGCAGATGCGCTTCGAGTCGAATATCGAACGTGAAATCGTTTTTCCAACGTAGATACGGGAGCGGTTCAGGGTCCTGTCGTGGCAGTGATTTACGGAACGGGTCGAGCGCTTCCAGCGTGACGACCCATGGCGAAATACTGGTGCAGAAGTTCTTGGCCAGAAACGGGCCGAGCGGCTGATATTCCCACGCCTGAATATCGCGCGCACTCCAGTCATTCATCAGGACAAAGCCGAAGATGTGATCGATCGCGCGGTCGATCGGCACCGGTTCGCCCAACGAATTGCCTGGGCCGATCAGGAACGCCATTTCCAGTTCGTAATCGAGACTTTTCGTCGGACCAAAAATCGGCGCGGATGCGTCTGGTGGTTTGATTTGCCCTTGCGGCCGGCGCACATCAGTCCTGCTGATCACAACCGAGCTGGCGCGTCCGTGATACGCCACGGGCAACCATTTCCAGTTCGGCATCAGAGCGTTCTCCGGTCCGCGCAACATGGTGCCGACGTTGTGCGCGTGGTGATACGATGAATAAAAATCGGTGTAATTGCCAATGCGCGCCGGCAGTTTCATCACTACATCTTTTTGTGAGTGAAAAACTTTTTCGCGCAGCCGCACGTCATCGCGCAGCGTTGGCGTCTCAGCGGAAAGGAGATGTTGAAGAATCTCGCGTGTCTTTCGCCACGCCGGCCGGCCTAGCGCGAGAAATGCGTTCAGCGAATCCTCGGAGAATATCTTTCGGTCCTGAAACTCCGACGACCGGAAATGACCGAGCTCTTCCAGCACGGGAAGATCGACAATCAAATCGCCGATGGCGACTCCTACGCGTGTGGCTCCATCGTGCGGCTTGAAAACGCCAAACGGAAGGTTCTCCATCGGAAAGTGCGAATTTTTTGCGATCTCGACGAACGAACGAAGAGCCATGCTTATGATTTAATCACGAAGATCACAGAGGACACGAAGAGTTATTTTAATTTTCCTTTTTCAAGAGCTTCGTGATCTACATGTCCTTCGTGGTGATTTAAACAAGTCCGAGAGCGCGCAGATCGTCGCGCGGCTCGTCGAAGCTGCAACTGCCGAACGACGCGACGAATTTCCGGCGGTATCGCAGCCGTTCCACGTCGATCTTCCATTCGCGCCACGCGAAAAAATCTTGGGCAAAAGAAAACGAATCCGGGTTTTCATCTTCCAGCATGATCGAGGTTTGGTGTGCATCCCATCGATGCTCTGCCGCAAGGACGGCCGCGCCGAGCACATTGAGGAATCCATGCATCTTCGTTGTCACCTCATCGCGAAATTGTCGAATTGGATGATGCAGACCGGCCGTGAACTTGATTGGGAGTTGATGCGTAGCCGGCGTCACGAGCGCCCTGGCGATCTGCGCCGCAGTGGGAAATGCATCCGCCGTTACGCCGCCAGTGCGCAATTTGTAACCGAAGGTGGCTAAGCTCGCATCGGAATTGTGCTCGGCGAGCAACGCGATGGTTTGCTCTGCCCGGTCCGGCGGCGCTTCCCAGAAAACCGGCAAATCACCTACGATCGATCTCGCCTCTCTCAGCAATGCAAGATCCACATCGTGCGGCAAAAACATCTCGAGGTGACTAATCGATACGAGATCGACATCGTACTTCGACAATGAACGAATCGCTGCGTCAGCATCTACGAGAGCTTCAAGAAAAACATCTGCATTTTCCGTTTTGGGTCCCAGCGCGGCAACGCGGAGCGGATGTAAGGGATCGAACTGCGAAAGGAGTTCCCTGGCCGCATCGAATTGGTCAACAGGAAGGACGAATCCACCAAGCATCCACGCTTCTGGCGAGCGCACATAGTCCGCTTGATTCTGCAGGGCTGGTTCAAGCCCAAGATTGCAGGGCGGGAACATTCCCGCATAATCAATCGACTGCGCGAGTAAAGCTCGAACCGGAGGCGCCGACATCTGAGTGAACTCAATCGCGTGATGATGGCTTCCGTCAAATCACTCTTTTAGCCGCCAAAGCCGGCCATTTTCGTGCATTTGGAGGTTTCGGCGCCACTCTAATGAGGCTCGACATTCTTCTAAAACGATGTACAAACTTCAATTTCCATGCCGGGCACAGAGTCAGTCTCACATCATGATTTGGTGGTGTGCGCATGCGGAGAACAGGAATATACAGCGGGGGACGCGATCGACGCGGCTATTTTCCGAGGCGAACTCGACAAGAAATGGGAAAAATTTCTCCATGTTGTGGCAGCTGAGAACCGAGCAGACGAATTAGAGCTGGATTTGGATGAGTCGGAAATTTCTGCCGCGGCGGAAGCGTTTCGCTACCAACATGATCTGATCACCGCGGAGGAGACAGAAACATGGCTGGCCAATCGGGGGCTGACGTTTGATGACTTCAGCGATTACTTTACCCGCGAATATTGCGCCAGTGCGGTTCGTGAAAACATTTCCCCGGAGAAAGTCGGATATGATTCCGCAGCGCCAGAGCTGCGCGAGCTGTTTGTAGCGGACTTGATTCTCTCCGGGGAATTAGACCACATGACGACCCAACTGATCTGGCGTCTCGCCGCGCGTTGCGCTGAAAAAGAGATCACTCCAGATGCCGTTTCGGCTGAAGAACGAAGTTTTCTTGATCGTGCCGGGATCAAGCGAGCACAGCTCGGAAAGCGGCTGGAAAGACTGGGGCGCGATGCGACTTGGTTCAATGAAATGCTTGCACTCGAGTCGGCCTACCGGAGACGTTACGAAACGCTGGTTGTTCCGCTGGCGCGCAAGCGGGAATTGGCAATATTGCGGTTACCTCTGACGCGATTCGAAACTGAAGTGATCGAACTGGAATCACGCGATGCCGCGCAGGAAGCGCTGTTCTGCGTGCGTGAAGACGGAATGTCGATGGAAGAAGTTGCTGCAGAAGGGCGCTATCCGTATCGGCGCGCCGACTTTCTTCTGGAAGACATCCCGGCCGAAGGCCAGCAGAGATTTTTAAGCGTTTCAGCGGGCGATGTGCTCGAGCCGCTCGCGCGCGGCGACGGATTCGAACTCTGCCGTATCATTAGCAAGGTTGAGCCACAACCAGACGATCCGACCGTCAAATCGCGGATCGATCAGCGCTTGCTGGCTCGGCATTTCTCCGAACTCGCCAGCAGGTACTTAGAGCGGCGGATCGGCGGCGTTTCAGCTCCAGCGGAATGAAAGTTCAAGACAGCGAAATTCTACGGCGTTCATCGGTCTTCCAGTTTCTGTCCGATGAGCACTTTGGCGCGATCGAGCCGCTGTTACAGGAAGAACACTACGAATTCGGGGACGTGATCGTAAAACAAGACGATCCGGCCGATTCGTTTTACGTTTTGACCAGAGGACGAGCGCGGGCGCTGAAAATCAAACCCGACGGAGAGGAAATCCCGCTGGGCGTCTTGAAACCGGGTGACTCGTTTGGAGAAGCAGCATTGTCGGAAGGAGGAACGCGAAATGCCACGGTGCGCTGCAGCACAGCCGTGGACGTTCTGCGGATCGATCGAGATGATTTTCTGCAGCTCGTCCGCCGGGTACCTGATTTAAAGCAATATGTAGAGACAACGGGCCGGAACAGGGCCCTGCAGAGCTTTCTTTATCAGTTCAGTAATTTCGGCCGGCTTCCGACACCCGTGCTGCGCAGTATGATCGATAAGCTCAAGCCAGTGACGTTTGAAAAAGGAAACTTGATCATTCGCGAAGGAGATGATGCTGGTCCGTTGTACATCCTCCAGAAAGGTCGGGCGCGCGCATTCTCCGGAGTGGACGGAGGAGAACGCAATCTGGCTTTTTACCGCGAGGGCGATTTTTTTGGAGAGCTGTCCATCTTGAACGGATCGCCTCGCGCGGCGTCCGTTGAGGCATTCACCCATTGCGAATTGCTTTCCCTCGAGCCGAAATCGGTGCGGGAATTGCGGCGCCGGTTTCCCGAGTTCGACAAACTGCTGGGCGAGCGTCTCGCGGTTTACCAGGCAAAAACGGAAGCGCGTATTCCGCTGGATTTTACTAGCGAACTGCTGCCTGCCGAAACACAGGTGCAGAACAAAGTCCAGCTGGATGGTGAACGTCCTTCAGCCGAGGCGGAAGACAAAGAGGCGCCCTTTGCCGATGAACAGGGCTTGTTCCGCAAACGCGGCAAGCGGATTCGCAAAATCGATCACATCATGCAGATCGATGAGATGGATTGCGGCGCAGCCAGTCTCGGAATGATCTGCCGCTATTTTGGACGGAAAGTGAGCCTGGCGCGGATCCGGCAGCTGTGTCACACGGCAACGGACGGCACGAGTCTCAAGGCGCTTTCCCGCGCCGCAACGGAACTTGGACTGGCCGCGCGCGCACTGAAAATCTCGCTTCGCAATCTCTCGCTAATGCCGTTGCCAGCCATTGCGCATTGGGAAGGAAATCACTGGATCGTGCTCTACGACGTCGATGAGCAGTTCGCCCGCGTGGCCGACCCTGCGCGTGGCTTGCGAAAGCTTCCCCGACGCGAATTTGAAGCGAAGTGGACAGGGTATGCAGCGCTGTTCGATTACACGCCCGCGTTTGAACAGGCACCGGAAAGCAAACCGACGCTGGCGTGGGTCCTTCCATTTATCGCACGTTCTAAGGTCATCTTGCTGCAAGTGCTGGGGCTGGCTGTCGCTGTCAGTTTTCTGCAACTGCTCTTCCCGGTGTTCACCCAAATGGTGGTCGATAAGGTCATTGTCGAAAACGAACTGGGCCTTTTGAAGCTGATCTTGCTCGGTATGCTTGCCGCGCTTGTCTTCGTGCAACTCGCTAGTCTCGCGCAGGAGTACTTGCTGGCGTTTGTGGCCGTGCGCCTCGATACCGCGGTCCTCGATTTCTTGAGCCGAAAACTTCTTGCCCTGCCAATGACTTATTTCACAAGCCGGCGAACAGGCGACATCCAACGACGGCTCGAAGGTGCGAGGCAGGTTCGAGAATTTGCTGTGCAACACGGAATTTCTGCGCTGCTGGCCGTAGTCCTTCTCGTCGGCGCGGTGATTTTGATGGCGATGTACAGTCCCTTGCTCACCATCGCGTTTCTGGCAACGACGCCGCTGTATGCGGGGCTGATGATTTTTTCGGTAAAAGTGCTTCGTCCGCTGTATCAGGGCGTGGAAGAAAGCCAGGGTAGATATAGTTCGCATCAAATTGATGCCATCAAAGGCATCGAGGCAGTGAAAGCCGCATCGGCTGAGAGCGCATTTCGTGACGCCATGCTGAACGAATTTCTCGCCGTCTCACGAAAACTTTTCAAATCGACCTTCATTGTCATGTCGTGGGACAGCGTTCTTCAAAGCATCGGCCTGCTATCTACTGCGATTTTTCTATGGGTCGGCGCGACTCAGGTCATTAACGGGCACTTGAGCGTTGGCGGTTTCGTCGCGTTTAGTTCACTGACGGCCATGGCCTACGCAGGAATTTTGCGTGCTCTCGGGGTATGGGACACCCTGCAACAGGCCGTCGTCCTGCTGAATCGGCTGAATGACATTTTCGAGCAGGATCCCGAACAGGGGCACGATCGTTCCAGGCTTGTGCCGGTGCATAGCCTCGAAGGGCGAATCGAACTGCGCGGGGTCAGCTTTAGATACGGCGGCCCCGAATCGCCCGACATTTTGAAGAACCTCACGCTGGATCTGGCTCCAGGGCGCATGGTGGCATTCGTGGGGCGCAGCGGCTGCGGGAAAACGACCCTGATCAAATTAATCGCCGGGCTGCTTGAACCTACTGAAGGGACCATCTATTTCGACAATATCGATCTAAAGACCCTCAATTATCGCGACGTCCGCAGAAACATCGGAACAGTCCTGCAGGAGAACCACATGTTTAACGACACGATCGCGCGCAATATTTCGTTTGGGGACCCGGAGCCAGATCTCGATCGGGTGCTTGCCGCCGCGCAAGCCGCAGCGGCGCACGATTTCATTATGCGTCTTCCACTCGGTTATGAGACAAAGATTGGTGAATCGGGCCTTTCTCTTTCGGGTGGGCAGAAGCAGCGCATCGCAATCGCGCGGGCAATCTATAATAATCCGCCTGTATTAATCTTCGATGAGGCAACCAGCGCTCTGGACACAGAATCGGAACGCGCGATTCAGGAAAATCTCGGTCGATTAATGGCAGGCCGCACCACGATTGTGATCGCGCATCGGCTCAGTACCATTCGCGAAGCGCACTCGATCGTGGTGCTCGAACAGGGAAGCGTTGCCGAGATTGGAACTCATGACGAGCTGATGGCACAACGCGGTCTGTATTATTATCTTTCAAGCCAGCAACTGGGGATCTAAACCACCATCTCCATGAGCTCACAATTAACCGAACGCGGCTCGCTTGATGTTGAATCCGAAATGTTGCCACAGGAGCCACCGCCTTGGATTATCCGTTCGGCGGCCTGGATATTGCTGGGGGCGTTTTTGTTCGCACTGCTTATCGCAATTGTGATGCGACTGCCGGAGACGGTAAGCTGTCCATTCGTCCTGGTTCCCGCCGCCGGCGCCGATCCGATCCAATCGCCCGTGCGAGCTATCATTAGCCATGTTGGGGTGGATGAAGGTCAACCCGTGAAAGCTGGTGAGGAATTGTATGTCTTGCGTTCGGACGAGATTCGCGGCTTGGATACGCAGTTCCGAACGCTCACGGAGGACTTACACAGCAAGGAAGAAAGCCTCGCTCGATATGAGAGCGCTTACGCCCCGCAAATTGGGATCAAAAACGCAGAGATTGAGCAAGCAAAAAGCGAAGTAAAATTTCGTGAGAATCATGCCAGCACGAGTCGCGAACTGGTCACGCGCATGGAGAAATTAGCCAAGCTGGGCGGCGAATCGGAAATCGATCTTGTAAAGCTGAAGCTCGATTTAGCCGGTTCAGAAAAAGATTTGAGCGTCGCCCAAAGGACTGTGCAGCAGGTGAACCTCGACCGTGAGAGAATGGAAACGGAGCATGCCCGCCAACGGGCCGAGCAGCAGTCCGAAATTGAAAAATTAAAGATGCGCATTGGAGCTTTAAAAACCGACTTGGAAAATGCCAACCAAAACTTGCTGACAGTTCGGAGTCGCTATGAGGGCGTGATCATTTCCATGGAGGAGCGCACGACGGGCAGCGTTGTGCAGCCGGGTCAGGTACTCTGCCAAATTGCGCGGAAGGATGCGAAACCACGCGCTCGAATGACATTAAACGAAGCCGGTCTTCCAAAGCTCGCCGTCGCACAGCGCGTCCGGCTTTTTTTTCAAGCTTTTCCATACCAGCGCTACGGCGCCGTGACTGGAAAGCTCGACTGGATCAGCCCGTCAGCTGTCACTTCCAGCGATGGTTCGCACTTCATCGCGCTGGCCTCCCTTGATCGTTCGGAGATCTCTGGGCGAGCAGGCCAAAGCTTGCCCCTGCGGGTTGGAATGAGAGGAGAAGCGCACATCATCGTCGGTGGTCGGACGATGATCGAGTACGCGTTCGAGCCGATTCGCCAATTACGGGAGAGCATGAGGCAATAATTTCGGTGCAAGAACCGCCATCCAGACTAAGACTCGAAGACCTTACAACGAGCAACGCCGCCATGGCACGGTGCCTGCAATTGGCGGCGCTCGCAGCGAAGTCTGACGTTCCAGTGGTCCTGCTTGGAGAGACTGGCACAGGTAAAACCTTGCTCGCCCATGCAATCCACAATTCATCAACACGAGCTGGTCGCTCGTTCATCGCATTTAACGCCTCGGCAATTAGCGATACCCTGCTCGAAAGTCAGTTGTTTGGTCACGAGCGCGGGGCCTTTACGGGCGCACAGCAAACCGTCAAGGGAAAGTTCGAATTAGCCGATGGCGGCACGCTTTTTTTGGATGAGATCTCGGAAATGAGTCCGCTCGCCCAGGTGAAAATCCTGCGCGTGCTCGAATACGGCGAATTTGAACGGCTCGGCTCGGAACGAATGCTCACTTCCAACG
>WNGP01000351.1_pt1 | contig 47716 bp, 39 predicted proteins | sample 5407671 | NCBI WGS metagenome assembly WNGP01 (sample SAMN13153381, study PRJNA577476) | soil metagenome | isolation source: 40 cm soil or saprolite under Garry oak tree replicate 2 | place: USA:California | collected 2016-06-15 | reverse complement strand
TACGGATCGGATCACCGGGAGCGAGATAGCCCATCATGAAGGTAATGAAGGTGACACCGACCACCACAAAGAGCAGACCGATCAGTCTTTTGGCGATAAATTGGACCATGTGTTGCCCCTCGCTCTCTCGTTCAAGGTTACGGTCCTGGACGAAATGATGAAGTTGCCCATGGATCGTTGCTCTGTAACCGGGCGTTCGCTCATAAAACGGCACCTTTTATGAAGAAAGACCACCGGCGACTAGCCATGCGGGTTATATGCAATATATTTTATGTGACATTTACATTACTGTCAAGCTTATCTGTCGGTTATTCTGTCACACGTTGCATATGCGCACGAAGGACAGCGATCAAGCGACCGCTGTCCCGAGCTTGCGCTGCCTCCAGAAAAACCTGTTGAGGTTCTCCTGCATCCCGATGACAGACTACTGCGTGAAGTAAATGTTGCCCCAATCATCTGGTGGGATGACCTGTAACGCATTGTTCACGATGCCCACCAATTTAGTGCTCCGCAGGGATTGAATCTTGCCCTGGTAGATGGGCAACCAGCCCACGTCATCGATGATTTGCTCCTCCGCCTGGTTGTACTGCTGCAGGCGCGCGGTCTGGTCATGGTTCACGTCTGCCTGCGCCAACACCTGCTGGACTTGCAGTTGCTTGGCCGCGTCGCTCGAGTTGTTTTGACCATAGTTCATCTGGTTGTAGCCCGACCCCTTCTGGAAGAAGGTGGAGAGCCAGTCCTGCGGATCAGGATAGTCGGCCAACCAGCCCGAGATCCAGATTTGTAGGCCCTTGGGATTGCCGACGGTAGCATTCTCCAGGGTGATCAGCTTGTCGAAGGTAAAGCCCTCACTCTTGATCGTGACGCCCAGCACGCTCTGCCACATCTGGATGATGGCCTGCGAGGCATCCACGATCGACTTCACGTCGGTGTAGTAGGAGAAGGTGACCGAGGGGAAGCTAGTCAGGTGCTCCTCCTGCATGCCCTGCTGGAACAGTTGTTTGGCCATCGTCTTATCTCCCGACACACTGCTCACCCCAGCAGGCCCTTTCAGATTCGCATCGTAGCCGGGCATGCCTTGCGGGATGACATGGTTGGTGGGAACGAAGGCGTTTCGAAACACCGTTTTGGCCAGCAGGTCCTTGTCGACGGCCAGGGCGAAGGCCTGGCGGATATGGATGTTGTCGAAGGGCTTGACCAGGTAGTTCATCGTCACGTACCTGATCCTGAGGCTATAATACTCGACGAAATCCGGTCGCGACCTGGAACCTGCAAGGTGCGCTGGCGGAAGCCCTCCATTGGCCGTTGTATCGTACTGACGGGACAGGTAGGCGTTGTAGGTGGTGTCCTGGTCGCCCGAGATCAGGTACTCCAGCTTCTGGATTTTAGGCTGAGGACCATAGTAGTTGGCATTGGGCACCAGGATCATGCCCTTGGTATGGTTATAACTCTGCACCTTGAAGGGACCATCACCACCCCCCTGATCCAGGTGATCGGTCCAGGTGGCGCCATACTTGTCGATCAGGCTCTTCTCCACCACGTAGCTGTTGGGGTAGGTTAGCGCCGCCAGGAAATACGCCGCGTTGGTGCTGATGATGATCTTGACCGTGCTGGGATCAGGCGCCAGCAGGCTGTCGCCGATGAGCGTGGGGATTTTGCCGGTGGTGATCTTGTCGTAGTCCTTGACCAGGTTGAGGTAGTAGGCCACCTGCGACTTGGTCGCGGGCAGTAAGGCACGGTTGATGGAGTAGACGACGTCCTGCGAGGTCAGCGGCGTGCCATCACTGAACTTGAGGTTGGGCCTGAGGTGGAAGGTGTAGGTGAGGCCATCGGCACTGATGTCGTGGGACTGGGCCAACTGGTCGCGTATATTCAGTTTGGAGTCAAACTCGACCAGGCCGGTAAAGACCGTCTGCAGGCTTTCTGCATCGACAGCCAGCTGCACAAGGGCCGGATCGAAGGTGCCAAAGTCGGTGGCTCCTATGGGCCAACGTAAAACCTGCTTGTCAGGCGAGGCCGGTCCTTTTCCGCTAGTGCCAGGACCAGGGTTGGAGCTGCCGCAAGCGGCAAGCAGCATCGCCAGCAGGCAAAGGAGCGTTGGGAAGAGCGTTACTGTGAGCTTCTTGCTCGATCGCATAGGTGATTTCTCCTTCGTATATGAAGAACTACCGCGATAAAGAGAACGGAGTGTTACTTTCCTTTGTTCCAGAATCAGTTCCCCAACTGTCAGTTCCTGTAGTAACACCTCCTTTCACTCAACTATGAAATAATCCATCGAAGCGAACTCAAAGAGAGGCCTTCTGGTGAGTTAAAATGCAGCACGTTATAATTACGTCTCGTCGTGGCTGAATCTCTCACATTTCGCTGGGTATGGTCGGCAACGGAGTGCTTCCGCCACTGCCACTCTAAAATGATGTAGGAGCTGACCTGTAGGATTGTCTCCCACGGGTCAGAAAGATCATAGGATTAATTTGGGCTGACGTTCTCGGAGAAATGGCATGCCGCGTAGTGCGAATGGCCTGCTTTAAGTTCGAAGGCAGGTTCAATCTCGCGGCAAATTTGCTGCGCCATGGGACAGCGGGTATGGAAACGGCAGCCGGAAGGGATATTGATGGGACTGGGTAGATCACCGGCGAGGATAATACGCTGCCGCCGTTTCTCAATCTGTGGGTCAGGGATAGGCACGGCCGAGAGCAGAGCTTTGGTATACGGGTGCTTCGGGGCTGCATAGAGATCATCGCGGTCTGCCAGCTCTACGATCTTACCCAGGTACATCACAGCAATACGATCGGCCACGTGGCGTACCACGCTGAGATCATGCGAGATAAAGAGGTAGGTCAGGTTGAATTGCCGCTGCAAACGCTGCAGCAAGTTAAGCACCTGCGCACGGATCGAGACATCCAGCGCCGAGACGGGTTCGTCGGCGATAACAAACTCGGGATTGATGGAAAGGGCGCGAGCGACAGCTATACGCTGTCGCTGCCCGCCGCTGAACTCGTGTGGGTAGCGGTCGATGTATTCGGTGCGCAGGCCAACCACGCGCAGGAGTTCGAGTGTTCTCTCACGAATCTCATCTTTCGAGGCGACGCCATAGATGTGCATTGGTTCGGCGATTAACGAGCCGATAGTAAAACGAGGATTGAGCGAAGCAAAAGGGTCTTGAAACACCATCTGTACGCGCCGGCGCATCTGCCGCATCTGCTCGCCTTCCAGTTTGGCCAGGTCCTGGTCCTCGAAGAGGATCTGTCCGCCGGTCGGCTTATAGAGTCGCACCATGGTGCGCCCGATGCTCGTCTTGCCTGAGCCACTCTCACCCACCAGGCCGAGTGTCTGTCCGCGCTCAATGCTGAAACTGACACCATCAACTGCACGCACATAGCCTACTACACGTTGTAATACAATACCCCGGGTGAGCGGGAAATGCATTTTCAGATCGCGCACATCGACCAGGGTGTTGGTCGCTACAAGGGTATCTGCCATCTACATCTCTCCTCTTTTACGATGTCTGCACAGCTTTATCTGCCGATCCACTGATGACAGCCTGCATAGCTTCCAGCCTGGCCTTGCGCCGCTTTTCCGCATATGCCTGTTCCCTCGGGTCGGTGACATCAGCCCAACAGGCTTTGCGGTGCGAGCTGTTACCGGCAACCGGGTCAAGCGGGGGCATAGTGCGACAGATATTGCGCGCGAAGGCGCAGCGCGGCATAAAGGGGCAGCCAGGAGGAGGCTTCAGCAAATCAGGTGGGGCGCCTTCGATGGTCCTCAACGTGGCATGCCGCGCCTCATCCAGGCGGGGCACAGAGGCGAGCAGGCCCAATGTGTATGGATGACGTGGGTTAGCAAACAACTCATCTGTCGGCGCTTCTTCAGCAACCTTGCCAGCGTACATCACCACGACGCGGTCGGTCATACCGGCGACCACACCCAGATCATGAGTAATGAGGATGACGGCTGTGCCAAAGTCGGAGCAGACACCATTGATCAGTTCGAGGATCTGAGCCTGTACTGTCACATCCAGGGCAGTCGTTGGCTCATCGGCAATCAACAATTTGGGGTTACACGCCAGCGCCATAGCGATCATCACGCGCTGGCGCATGCCGCCACTGAACTGGTGCGGATAAGAATTGATACGTTCAGCCGCGGCGGGAATACCTACCTGCTCTAGTAAGGCCTGGGCGCGTTTCAGTGCCTCATCCTTGCCCAGCTTCAGGTGAATGCGCAAGCCCTCGGCGATCTGGTTGCCCACGGTCATGGTAGGGTTAAGGCAAGTCATCGGGTCCTGAAAGATCATGCCAATTTTGCCGCCGCGGATGGACCGCATGTAACTCTCCGTAGTATCAAGCAGGTCCTGGTCTTCGAACAATACACTACCACCGGCGTATATACCCGGTGGTTGAGGAATCAGGCGCATAATCGAGAGGGCCGTTACGCTTTTGCCACAGCCGCTTTCACCTACTATACCAACCCTTTCCCCTGGCCTGACCGTAAAATCCACACCATCGACGGCACGAACCAGACCAGCCTTCACCTTGAAGTAAAGCTTAAGGTCCTGTACCTCTAAGAGATTCTCTTCCAAGAATTGACTCCTTCCACGCCGATCCTAAATTAACGTTCTGTCATGTAGGGGTCCAGTGCGTCACGCAAGCCATCGCCCACCAGGTTAAAGCTGAGTACGGTGAAGAAGATGAGCAGACCTGGAATGAACACCAGCAAGGGCTGCACATCAATCATTTCTTGGCCCGTGGCGGTCATGCTGCCCCAGCTCGCGACCGGCGGCTGGATACCAAAGCCAAAGAAGCTCAAGACCGATTCTGCAATGATATTTGCCCCGACAAGCAACGTGGCGCTCACGATAATCGGCCCTGCAGCATTGGGCAGGATATGGCGGAACATCATGCGGAAATTGCGCGCTCCTATCGTGCGCGCGGCCAGCACATATTCCCGCTCCTTGAGGGACAAAAACTCGCCGCGCACCAGGCGCGCAGTATAGGTCCAGCTCAAGGCGGCGATCAGGAAGATTACACTTTTTGGCGAGCCGTCAGTAAACGAAGCCGACAGGACGAAGAGCAGGAGGTAGAAGGGGACGGCCAGGATAACATCAGTAAAGCGCATCAAAATATTGTCAATGATGCCACCGTAGTAGCCCGCGAAGGAGCCAATGCCGATGCCAAAGACGATGGCCATCAACATGGAGGCAAGCCCGACCAGCAGCGATGTTTGTCCGCCAACCATGGCGCGGGCAAATTGATCACGACCCACATCATCGGTGCCAAACGGGTACTTCAAGGATGGTCCCGCGAGGGTATCATTGACACTCGTTACATTGACGACGTTAGGGTTGTTATGGCCGCTGATCGCAGGCCCGAAGAAACAGAAAATGAACAGCACGATCAGGAACAGGGCACCACCGATGGCAGCGCGATTGCGTATGAAACGGTCGAAGATGATGCGTCCCTGGCTGCGCCGCTTTTGCACCAGTTCTGGGGTTTCTTCAAGAAGTGGTTCGACTTCTTCCTGCGTTACACTGATTTGTTCGGATATGTCCACTGGCGTCTCCTTTCAGATGGAATAAGTCCCCACCGGCTACGAGTAACGAATGCGCGGATCCATGACAGCATAGAGAACATCGGCTATCAGGTTGAACATAACGACGAAGAACCCCCCGAGCATCAAAATGGCCAGTAACACGGGATAGTCACGTACCTGCAGGGAATCGAAGAACAGCCGGCCCATGCCTGGCCAGGCAAACACGCCCTCGGTAATGGTCGCACCGCCGGCCACTGCTCCGAAGTCCAGCGCGACGACAGTAATCAGGGGGATCACCGCATTGCGCACCGCGTGGCGTGCAAGCAAGGAAACGGTGCCTACACCCTTTGCGCGCGCCGTACGCATATAGTCTTGCTTGACGACCTCGATCATACTGGAGCGCATATAGCGGCTCCATCCGGCGATAGAGAGCGCAGCCAGGGCTAACATCGGCATGATGAGGTGCTCGAAACGATCAACAAACGCATCGACAGGTGAGAGAGTGTAACCAAGGGTCTCGGTTCCCGAGGTGGGCAGCACATGTAGCCACACGCCAAAGATGTACTGCAAAAAGAGGCCGATGAGAAAGGCGGGCATTGCAATGCCGAAGTAGGAGATGACCGTGAGGCCGTAGTCTGTTACTGTGCCCTGGCGTACACCGGAGACGACACCCAGCACAAGTGCAAGCACAAGAGCCAGCGCGAAGGCGCTGCCAAAGAGCTGAAGAGTCGCGGGAAAACGCTGGGAAAGAATAAAGGACACGGGCAGATTGGTGGCAAAAGAGAAGCCAAAATCGCCTGTTAAGGCTCTGCTCAACCATTTGATATACTGGATCGGTACTGGATCATCCAGACCAAAATGGGCACGCAAGTTGGCCTTGCCGGCCGCGCTCAGGTGGGGATTAAACAAGACCTGGTCTGGCCCGCCAGGTAGTAAATGAATTAACGTGAACATGAATATGGAGAGCAAAAACAACAGTGGGATCGCCTGTAACAGGCGCCTGATAATGTATCGCCCCATAAATACCTCCGACGAGCACTAGGAAGAGGATGGGAAACACTTGAACATAGTGTATCATATTTAACTTGACTTATGTCAATATGTAGCGCAGGAATGATGTAACGCCCTTCTTAATAGAGAAGACCTCTGGTTGGATACCACATACCCAACCAGAGATCGCTTTCCTAGTCAGGGCCACACCACCCGCCCCTACACGTTGTTCAGCCTAGCAGTGACCGCCATCACACCACCACTGCCAGATGTTGATCGTTTCCGATGCCCCCTCTGGAGCGGGGTTGTAGTTATGCACAGAATTTTTGTGCATGGCGATGTCCGTCGGACTATACAGCGTGATGAGCGGGAAGTCCGTCAGGTAGATCTGGTGAATCTGATTGAAGATCTGCTGGCGAGCCGTCGGATCAGCCGTCGCCTGTTCCTGGACGAACAGCTTGTCCAACGCCGGGTTGCAGTAGAATGGAAAATTGGACCCATTGGGCGGGAACTGGCTGCAGGAGAACAACGAGGAGTCATCGGCATCATAGGTCCATGAATTCTCGAACTCGAACAGATCATCCCTGCCCGCCACCGCTCCTGCGGGAGGAGACGCGTTGCCTCCATTCAGGAAGGGGCCGAAGAAGGTGCTAGCCGGATAGTTCTGGATGTCGATCTTGACGCCAATCGCCTTGAAGTTCGACTGCAGGATCAACTCGTCATCGGCACGCCACAGGTTGTTAGCCGTCGTGGAGTAATTGAACTCCAGGCGCATATTGCCCTGGGTGCGAACACCATCAGCTCCCATCTTCCAACCTTTTTGATCCAGCAGTGCATTTGCAGCAGCAGGATCAAATTTGGGACAGGCCGCATCGGCCTGGTACCCAGGCTTATACGATTGGCCATGGTCGGTACACAAGGGCACCGCCTGTCCACGGCGGGCGGTATCGATCAATGCCTGGTGATCGATCGCCATCGCCATCGCCTGGCGCACTTGGAAGCATTGGGGTTCTTGGTGAGCGTGTAGTTGCTGAGGCGCTGGAAGGCAATCGTCTTGGTCACGTCCAGGAACCAGGAAGAATCAACAGTGCCGGCCTGCAGGTCCTTGAGAATGGTGTCCTGACTGGGTACGATACGGAATACCACGCTGTCAAGGTATGGCAATCCCTCAGAGGCGCGGTAATAGTTCGGATTGCGTACCACGGTGTAGTGATCACCTGGCTTACTCTCCTTCATCATGAAGGGGCCGCTCACCACCTGGGGGTTCAGGTTATCAGAAGAGGTCAAAATCTTGTCAACTGCGACCCCCTGGAAATGGTGCGCGGGCATTGGCGCGTTGAGGCCATCAGTCCATACCGCGAGGAACGGCGAGAAGGGCTGCTTGAGATGGAAAGTGATCGACAGGTTATCAGACGAGACATCTGCCGACGTGATCAGGTTGTAGCCAATGGTACTGGCTGCCGGGAACTTGGGATTGGTCCAGACCTTCCAGGTGAAGTCCACGTCCCGAGCATCCAGGGGCTGGCCATCCGACCACTTGATGTTAGGACGCAGGTGGAAGGTCCACGTCTTGAGGTCAGCGCTGATACCGCCGTTAGCAGCAGTTGGAACGACGGTCGCTATGCCAGGTGTAATGGTGCCTTTCGAGTCGCCGACAAAGAGCGGAGCATAAATCGATTGATCGACCATGTCCGAAAACGTTTCCGACGAGGCGTTGGGAATCAGCGAATCAGGCTCTTCATACAGGTCATTGATCCAGGTACCACCCTTGACCGCGTTGCCACCTCCTGGCGGGGGAGTTCCTGGCGTCGGCGCACCACAGGCGCTGAGCACCAGGATCAGCAACGCCAGGAAGGAAAACGCCATCATGAGAGATCGAGGTCTTGGTCTCTTGAGCATCATATCCTCCTGAGATAAGATAACAAATACGCTAGAGGAACAGGGTTACCCGCAGGCACGGGAACCATTGCACATGCCGGGAGTGCTGCCTCCATGGCTGTCCAGGCACTGTGTACGCCTGTGATGCGGAAGCATAGAAGCGGTTCTATATATCCCGCACACATATATTACTATACGTATCACCCGGGCAACTTCTCACAGGTTGCAAGGAAGATCAACTACCGCGCCCGCTTACTACCAAGTCCATCTACACTTTTATGGCGGATAACCTGTTTGACAAACGGGCGAGTGGTCAGTGGAACGCTAGTTTTGTGTTCGGATGGATTGTCGCCTCATGTGAAAACAATCCCGCGTTTTTCTTTGCTAGTATCGCCATCTCTAACTGTGTTCCTTGTTGACGATTGTGATATAATCCTGTTGAGTCCCCGTAGCTCAGTGGATAGAGCATCGGCCTCCGAAGCCGGGTGCGCAGGTTCAATTCCTGTCGGGGACGCTTCCCACGTCACCTCATCTATTTGTCATCCTGCCGCAGCAGGATGACGCTGGCCACGATGATAGCCGCGAGGGCTATTAGCCAGGAAAATAGCGCAAAAGTCCTGAAGACAAAAGCGGCAGCTATCGCAAGTACCCCCACCAGCATAAAGACGAGGATGAGCCGCTGAGCCATTGTTCGCATGTATGCACCTTCCCATGAAACTTAGTACGCTTGAGCTTGACACAACGCTCTTTTTCGTCAAAGATATCTGCAATCTAGCGCATTTATTGATCTGAACTTTCACACTTGTTCAATAAAAATGAGGAGAATAGCATTGTCCAATCTGCAAAATTATATGTATCGCATCGAGGGTGGCCAGCCGGTGGTCGGTGAGATAAAGTGCCTGGGGGCGAAGAATTTTGTGACCAAGGCAATGGTGGCGGCCCTGCTGGGCGATACACCTACTACATTAACGAATGTACCTTCTATTGGTGATGTTGATATTACTAAAGAGATGCTCACTTCTATTGGTGTCAAGGTTGAACATACTGCTGATGACGTCGTTACTATCGACTCATCGACGATGAGCTGGTCCAGGGTTCCTACGCCTCATTCGGGCGGCAATCGCATCCCTATCCTGCTGATAGGAGCTCTACTGCATCGTTTTGAGCAGGTAGCGGTGCCTGTGCTGGGAGGATGCCAGATAGGCACGCGCCAGGTCGACTTCCACCTGGAAGCCATACAGGAGTTTGGCGCAACAGTGGAAGAGACTGCAGAAGGTTTCGTGGCCTCACGCACTGGATTGCTCAAAGGGACACATATCAAGCTGCCCTATCCAAGCGTAGGAGCAACAGAAACGTGCCTGTACGCTGGGATCCTGGCAGAAGGGCGCACGATTATCTCCAACGCGGCCATAGAGCCGGAGATCTTTGAATTGATCACGATGCTGCGCTCAATGGGGGCCATTATCTTCACTACACCGGGGCGCGAGATTCGTATCGAGGGTGTGAAAAGACTTACAGGCACACGCATGGAGGTGCTAGGAGACCGCATTGAGGCAGCATCATGGGCTTCTTTAGCCTGCGCATCCAATGGCAATATTACTGTACACGGAATTCGCCCGGATACCCTGGGAAATTTCCTCTCTTACTTCCACCAGGTAGGCGGCGGAGTCGAGTTGAAGGGCGCTAACAGCATCAGGTTCTTTCGCAGCGGGGAACTGCACCCGGCCATTATCGAGACTGACGTGTACCCGGGTTTCTCCACGGACTGGCAGCAGCCATTCGCGGTTCTGCTGACACAAGCCAATGGCGTCTCGGTCATTCACGAAACGGTCTACGAGAAGCGCTTCGGCTATCTCAAGGCGCTCGACGCACTGGGGGCCAGGACCCAGTTGACATCTCACTGTCTGGGCGGGGCACCATGCCGCTACCGCGAGACAAGCTACGAGCACAGCGCAATCATTCTGGGGCCGACGCCTTTCACCGCTACTGAGTATATCGCCATTCCCGACCTGCGAGCGGGCCTGGCTTATGTGATAGCGGCTGCCATTGCGCGCGGCACATCCATTGTCACCGGCGTCGATTTCCTGGAGCGCGGTTATGGCAATATTGTTCCCCGGCTGGCGGCGATGGATCTTCCCATCGAGCGCATCCCGGCAGACGCCCTGGCAGATGCAAGCCTGACACTGGTAGGTGACACTAACGTACGTTAGAGAAGCTTTGAGGTAGGAGAGGCGATGGTGGACGGTAGAGGATGTTCATTCACCTTTTATTCCTAATTGCATTGACACTCATCTCTTTATGCTGTTATGCTTGCCATGGAAGAGCATATGTCGGAGGGAACTGGCCATGGCATCACTACCACCACAGCAGGACAACACGCAGGTCACGAAGCACATCTCGCAACAACAGACCATGCCTCATGCCGCACTCGTCGACCCGTCCACTCCCGGTACCTCAATTATCTCTGATGCACCTGCCACAGCAGGCAAGAAGCAAACCTATACACGCGCTGGCGCGGCCGCTATTACGATCGTCCTGGCGATTGCGCTGTATATCATCTGGCGATCACCGGCAACGCCCTCCTCTCCGAGCATAACGCAACAGACGTTGAGTAGCATCTCGTCGAATTCCCCCACGGATACCAGCGGGATGATCCAGGTGTATACGCTGCCGACGGATGCACGCGTGTACCAGCTGTTGCAGGCAGCGGGCGGTCCACTGCCAAAGGCAAACCTGGTAGCGCTGAATATGGCGGCCAGGCTGACCGATGGCCAGGAAGTTTACGTGACCGTGATAGGAGAAGTTCCGCCAACCTACCTGGGTGGCGTCCCAGGAGCCAATCCGAATACTGCTAACTCGGGCACGCTCGTCAACATCAATACAGCCAGCGTGGAAGAGATGCGCCAGATACTGCACGTCAGCGCTGCTACGGCTCAGAAGATCATCGATTACCGCCAACAACATGGGAACTATACTTCCGTAGATCAATTGTTACAGGTTGTAAGTAGATCGATATATGACAGAATAAGGAAACTGGTAACGGTCTGATGACACTTTCAACGAGCGCGCTCACTATCATAGAGATAGTGGTCTGGATTGTGTGCATCCTCGTTGGCATCGGCATAGGCTCATTGATAGGTGGCATTCTGGGTGCGCTGCTGGGCTGGATTGTGGCGGGTTCACTCGATACACGCGTGGCAAATGGTGTGCGTGTTGGGAGGCGTATAGGGCGCCTGGCTGGTATAGCAGCGGGGATCATCGCGGGCATTTACGGGGCATCACAGGCGATCGCGTTCATAACACACCTGCTTACCCACCCGGTGGGCGGCTGAAAAGTCGACAATTATATATCAGGGGGATGGCAAGATGCAGCGCATGATGGCAACCACGAACCTGCGCGGACTGCTACTGGTTGCACTGGTATCCGCGTGGCTGGCTGGCATACTGCTCGAACAGGTGCTGCTCCTGTCTTCATTTGTACTGCTGGCTAGTGCAGGTGTGGCCCTGGTACTCGTGGTTATATTCTGGCATCATGCTCAGGGCCGGCTTATCGCGCTCGCCCTGTTCTGCCTCTTATTGGGCGCGTGGCGTTATGCCAGCGTTTCTCCCGTCAACGACCCGCAGGCCATCAGCGCGTTCATCGGGGCAAGTAAACTCGAAGTGCGCGGCATGGTGGCTGATGAACCAAAACTGAAAGGGCTCACGCGCCTGCTGCTGGTAGACGTGAGCGCCATTAGTAGGGATGCAGGGACTACCTGGCAGAACGTACATGGGCAAATGACTGTGCAGACGCTCGGCACCTTGATCGAAGATCCTTACGGAGCGAATTACGGTGATAGTGTCGAGCTACAGGGCAAACTGCAGCCTCCGTTGCCGCACAGCGCGCCGGGGGTTTTCGCCAGCATGGTCTTTCCACGCGTCAGCGTACACAGTGGGAGCGGCAACCCGGTATTTGCCGCACTGTATAAGCTGCGGCTATGGCTGGCAGGGATCATTGCGCGGGCATTGCCACAGCCCGAGGCTGCCCCCATACAGGCACGGCACACCTGATCGTGCCTTCTGGTTTCAAGGTCACGATCCTGGCGGGACTGGTCGCCAGCAGTATGAAATGGCTATATGACGACGAAGAACGTAGTCAGACAATGATACTGCTGCCTGCTCAGAGAAAAAAGGGACGGTGGCGGCGCTGGATAGCGACAGCGGTGGTGCTGGCAAGCATTGCCGCCTATACTATTCTCAGCGGAGCTGGACCGGCGGCACTACGCGCAGGCATTATGGGCATGCTGCTGGTCGTCGCGCCAAGACTCGATCGTATCTACAACATCTACACGGCCCTGGCGCTGGCAGCCCTATTAATGACCCTGCTCGACCCATTCTCAGTATGGAACGCGGGGTTCCAGTTGTCATTACTCGGTACACTCGGCATCTCGCTGCTCACGCCCCTTTTCCAGCGCCCGCTTAGACAGCTGGAACGCCTGCCCCTTGGGCATCACGCGGCGGAACTGATCGCCGTCACTCTGGCGGCTCAAGTGGCAACGCTCCCTATTTTTGCCTTAGATTTTAAGCAGATCTCCTTTATTGCGCCACTCGCCAACGCGCTTACGGTTCCTCTGCTCGGGGTATTGATTATGCTGGGCATGGTGATTTGCGGGATCGGTTTGCTTTTCACATCACTGGCGCTGGTGTGCGGCTGGATTGCCTGGCCGCTGCTGTGGTACACAGATCATATCATCACATGGTGCTCGGCGATTCCAGGGGCTTACATGCAAGTGGGCAGCGTGGATAGCGTCCTGTCCTGGGCCTATTACGGGCTACTCGTGCTACTCACAGGTACCGTAGTGAAAAAATTGCCAGGGCAGTTGCAAAAGCAGTTGATGAACGCTTCACTACTGCCGTCGCGGCACACGTGGCGAGTCATCCAATTTGGCGCAGCGCTGGCGATGGTCCTGGCAACCGGAACCATGGCGCTGGCGGCCCAGCCGAGTGGGCGTTTGACGATCACATTTCTCAGCCTTACTTCCTCCGGGGAGCAGGCATCACTGGGAGAAGCGATCTTGATTTCTACGCCGGACGGGAAGACTATCCTGATCGACGGGGGTTTAGACCCTACGCCGCTGGGAGAGGAACTGGACAGTCGCCTTCCTTTCTGGCAGCGCTCGCTTGACATGGTTGTGCTGACCTCCTCACGGCGTGATCACCTAGGAGGCCTACAAGACATCGTCAGCCGCTACCAGGTCGGCGAGGTGGTAGATGCAGGTATGCTGCATCCAAATAGCGCGTACGCGCTGTGGCGGCGCACGATCGAACAGCGCGGACTGCGTTATTTACAGGTACGCCAGGGCGCAGCACTTATGGTAGGAAGGCAGTTCATGCTACAGGTTTTGTGGCCATCCTCACCTCTACACAAGAGCAGTAACGAGGAGAGGGACAATGCACTGGCCCTGCGCCTCGTCGCTCCTGGTGTAAGTATGCTTTTACTGGGGGATACAGCCGAGAGCAAATTCGCGCTTGCAGGGCTGTTGACTGGTATCGACCAGCATTATCTCCAGTCTAATATTGTACAGGTCGCTGCTGAGGCAAGCAAAGATTTTCCAACCGAATTGAGCGCCGTTTTGCAAGCAGCACATCCATCGCAACTGGTGATTACACCTGGGGAGCTGACCACAAAGCAGCGCAAGGCAGGCGTTACACCCATTCTTCCGCCATCAGGGTTAGTTTTCGAGGGATCAAGCTTGCAGGTGATCCAAACAGCGCAGGTGGGGGAGGTAGAGGTAGATGCCAGCGATACTGGATGGAACATCCAGGCTGCGTAATGGCAAACGTTGGAGTAATTAGATTTTCATTGCACAGGTCAGTCGTCTATGTTATGATACTCAGCGGTTTTATAGCATCGTAAGATAGCTACTGAGCAGTATTGTAGAGGGGAAACATACAATATGAACTGTGAGCGTTGTGGAACAGGGTTACCCGACTATGCTGTTATTTGCCCGACGTGCGGGACGATCACATCGACTGCGCAGGGGCCAATGCCTCCGCCTACGACAAGTTATGGACAGTATGCACCCGGAGGTTACTCCGGCCCGCAACAACAGCAGGCACCGTATGGACAAGGTTACGGTCCGCAGCCTGGCTACAGGTCATCTCCACCCCCGCAGCAGAGCTACGGCTACGCACCACAGCCTAATGTGGTATACCAGCCAGGCCCCGTCAACGTTTTTGTAAACAATGCGCTGCCGGCTGCGAACAAGGATAGCGGGTCACTGATCGCCGAAATACTGCTCTCATTGATAGGGATTTATGGTGTTGGCTGGCTGATGGCGGGAGAGACAACCGCGGGTATCGTATTGCTCATCTGTAGCTTTGTTGTCTACTGGCCTTTCATGATACTGGGCACCATCTTGACGCTTGGCCTCGGCCTGTTTTGCCTGGGTCCAATGGCGATCGGTGCGATCATCGCCAATGCCATCCTGCTGAACAATCGTTTGAATCGCAAAGCGGCGCAGATGGTTATGGTGCAGGCGAGTTCGATGCCGCCGCGATATCCGCCGTACCAGTAGCGCTCACTTGGGGAACGCCAGGCGGCGATACTTTTCTCGCGATTCCATCCAGGCCTCGTCGGAGAGGCCCAGCTTCTCACGCAGCGTCTCCAAAGGGATACCGGCACGCAGTTGTTGTACAGCAAAGGTATCGCGCAGCAGTTGCAAGGTGACGCGCTTCTTGATGCCGGCGAGTTTCACAGCCCGCGCCAGGATGTAGTTCAGATTGCGGTCGGTGCAGGCGAAGAGTTCATTGGTGGGGTGATACTGCGCCTGGTACTGTTTGAGAATGGTCGCGAACTCGGTAGGGAGCGCGAGGCTGCGTTCGCGATGCTGTTTTCCGGTCGAGGCGCTGAAACGTATAGTAATCATGGGCGCCTGGGGATCGGAGAGGTCGATGTGATCGAGCTTCAATCCCATAACCTCCTCTTTTTTCAGTCCTGCATGCAATACCAGGTAAACCAGGCAGTGGCAGCGAGCGTCTTGAGCGGCAGCTTCCTGCAGCCGCTGCACTTCATCGTCAAAGAGCAATTCTGGCAAGGGTGGCAACGGCCGCTCCAGCGTCAGGCTCGCGGATGGGTCTTCACGGATGACGCCATCACGGGCAAGCCAGGAAAAGAAATTCCTGAGGAAGGTGACACGACGCGCCATAGTTTTAGGTGCGGGAGTCTGGCCTTTTGTACCAAACTTCAGTTTCATCAGCCAATCGGTGACCTGCTCTTTGTCAATGCGGCCGACGGGGATATCACGGCCAACGAAGTCGCTAAACATTTTCAGGTCGGAGAGGAAGCAGGTAATGGTGTAGTCTGATTTCCCGCGCAGTTTTAGTTCCTGCCGGTAAGGCAGCGCGCAGCCGGCCAGGCTGGATTGATCGGTGAGCGGATTAGTGCGTACCAATGGCGGAAAAGGTGTTGCGGTAGGATCTGGTGGCTCTGCGATGACTGTAGGTGCGCCAGTGAAGAGGCCTGGCTGCAAGACGGTGCTGTCTCCAGTGACAATCGGCTCGGATGAAGGGTTGTTTTGAGTAGCGTCCTGCATTGATTGCGCTGCCTTTCAAAATATGTTTAAACATGTTCGATTGCTGTGAAAACGTCCGCACACCGCGCGGGACCGCCCGCGTGTGGCCCTAGCCGGGCAAGAAACCGTTGGAGAATATTGTGAGCAGAGTTCTCATCTCTGTCCATCACCAACCCGCAGGTTTCGCACCGATACGTTCGTTTGTACAGCGGCATCGGCTTGAGGTTGCCACAGCCACTGCACATCTTGGACGTATGCTTTTCATCTAAGAAGTGGAGAGCTGTCCCATACAACTGGCATTTGTAGAGGAGCATGTGAACGAACGTATAGAGCCCCCAATCGTTATAGACGGCCCGATTCAGGTGCTTATTCCGTTGCTGATGCTCTTTCATCACCATTTGTCTTTGAGATAAATCCCCGACCACAACGGTTCTCTCAACCAGTTTGTGGCTTATGAGATGCGAGGCTTTGTGCAAGCTATCGCGCTGCTTGTGGCGCTTTTTCTCAGCAACGCGCTGGTAGACCTTGCTCAAATGGAGATAGCGCCGAGACTTCTTCTTGCAACGGTCCCGCTTTGACCTGATCTTATCGAGTTGGCGATTGTACCAGCGAGCGCCTTTGCAGCCGTCAATGTGATAGACCCGCCCCTGTTCGTTCACCCCCGTTGCCAACATCTTGATGCCCAGATCAAAGGCCACCACGTTCCCTGCTTGTGGTTCGGCTTCCTGGGTCTGGTAGCTGAAGGAAGCGTAGTAGTTCCCGCGTGCATCTCGACTGATGGCTACTTCCCGAAAGCCCTCTGGTGGCGTCTCGGTTAAGACGGCCTGGATATTGGGATACTGCTTGTGTTTGCCTTTGCCGCCTGTTGGCAAGATGAGCCTCTTACCCTGCACCTTCAAGTACATGGCCGGATAGCACAACGTGAAGAACCAGTGGCGTGGGCGCACCCGTGGGAAACCAGGAGTTTCGCCGTTTGCCAGTCGTCGGAAAAAGGCTTGCATGGCCCCATCCAAACGGTAATAGACCTCATGTAAGAGCTTGCTATAGACATACTTAAGCTCAGGGTCGGACTGTTTGCTGGCCTGCAATGTCTTCTTAGCTTCATACACCCCAAGCCACTTTTCCCCAGTGCGCAGGCGCATCACCAGCCAATTGTACAAGCCTCGGCACTTTCCCTGCATGAACTCAAGGGTTGCAGCGCCTTGCTCGGAGACCTCAAGTCTGATCTTTTTGCACAGGAGCATTCTCGATCACGCTTTCCCCAAATGGAGATGACTTGAACATGGTTGAATACCTTCGACCACAACATCAATCACTTTCTATCTCCTTCTTGCTGGTATTGTCCAATTCCCAACGTTGTTTTTCATTATAGCAGATTCTAGCAAGAATGTTCAAATGACTTGTAATGTCTTTTTTTTGCATGGGAACCCATGGTGCCCGCAAGAAGGCACGCACAAGGGGTGCACTACTATGAGACGGAACTACGCTGGTTGCAAAAAATGAAACAACTCTTCAAATACCTGATCCTTGTAATATCGATAGTGCCAGTTTATACTCAGCCTATGCAGGATGGGCTATGCAAGGGATCCATTGTGATCTTACACGAATGGGCATTTCAAGGCGCTAGCGAAGGAGGTAACTCGCGATGCCTCATCTCAGACTTGACCAGGGCTTGATAGACGAGGCACGCGCGCTGGCTCAGCACATCGTCAACCCGGTCATTGACTTTATTAACAAGCATACGACGGTCGCTATCGAGCGGGCCACCTTGCGCCTGGTAGGCGTAGACGGCGTTGACGAGGAAGGAGTGCCGCTGCCAAATCGCGTTGTCGAGGACGCGCGGCCATTACTCCCGGGCGGTATTCTGCGCCCGTTCGTGGCTGCGATGCTGCACGGCAAGCAGGATGTACAGATCACTGCCGAGGCTATAGGACGTGGCGAATGCGCAGTGCAGGAAGTGGGAACCGGGCAGGCGCAGCTTGCTGAGATCGATGCCGGGGTGAGGCGACTAGCGCGCGAAGGCGTGGAGCGTATTCGTGCGCGGCGGGCAGAACGAACTACTATGGTGAAAGAGTTGGGCGACCCACCGACGCCGTGGCTTTACGTAATTGTGGCGACGGGCAACATATACGAGGATATCGTGCAGGCGCAGGCCGCTGCGCGGCAGGGAGCAGATGTAATCGCAGTTATCCGTTCCACGGCGCAGAGTCTGCTCGACTACGTGCCCTTTGGCCTCACCACTGAAGGGTTCGGCGGAACATACGCTACACAGGCCAATTTCAAGCTCATGCGCACTGCATTGGACGAGGTCAGCCAAGAAATAGGCCGCTATGTGCGACTGACCAACTATTGCTCGGGGCTGTGCATGCCAGAGATCGCTGCCATGGGGGCCTTAGAGCGGCTGGATATGATGCTGAATGATGCCCTCTACGGCATTATTTTCCGCGATATCAATATGAAGCGCACGCTCGTTGATCAGCTCTTCTCCCGGCGCATCAACGCGGCTGCGGGCATCATTATCAATACAGGGGAGGATAACTATTTGACGACTGCTGATGCGCTGGAGGCGGAGCATACTGTAGTAGCTTCGCAGTTTATCAATGAGCGCTTCGCGCTGATTGCTGGTCTTCCAGCTGAGCAGATGGGGCTTGGCCATGCATTTGAAATCAATCCTGCTACCCCCAATCATTTGCTGCACGAGATTGCCTCTGCACAGTTGGTTCGCGATCTCTTCCCCGGCTACCCGGTCAAGTATATGCCACCTACTCGACACATGGACGGCGATATTTTTCGCGGGCACGTGCTCGATAGCTTCTTCAACCTGGTAGGTGTGTTGACCGGCCAGGGAATCCAGTTGCTGGGTATGCCGACGGAGGCTATTCACACACCGCTGCTGCAAGATCGTTTCCTGTCGATCCGCAGTGCTCTATACGTATTTAATGCAGCTCGCGATCTAGGGAACCAATTCGAATGGCGCGAGAATAGCCTGGTGGCACGGCAGGCGGATAAGATTCTGCGCGATGCTGTTGCATTGCTGCGGCAGATGGATAGTCTTGGGCTGTTCAAGGGACTCGAGGCCGGGTTGTTCGCCGATATCAAGCGCTCACCAGAAGGGGGGCGGGGGTTGGAAGGCGTGATCGAGCGAAATGATGGATATTTTAATCCGCTCTACGAAGAGCTGTTGGCCTAGCGGATAAAACACAGACACTCCATGCTTCCTTTCCAGGCATTGACCTCGAAAGGGGACATGAGGTGTTTTTGTTTTGTGATCTATTCAAAAGACCCTGCTCAGCTACTCGCCGTCAAGGTCATCGGACTCAAACTCGTCTTCCTCGTCTACATCCTCGTCATCGTTGTATTCGTCCGGAGAAATATCTCCGTAGTCGAGCGAATACGACTCCCTGTAAATCTGGATGGTCGGGTGGATAAGCGGAAAGGGCTTCAACCCCTCCGGTATGACCGGGCCATCCATACGCGAATCGTAGACTGGTGAGCTCTCGCGCACCAGTACCTCGTTCTCCCATGCCATCGACTCAAAGCCCAGACGGCGCAGGTCCATCACCATACCAGGCCAGGTGTCTTCAGGATCAATTGCCCACCACTCGCGCCCCATCACACGCACAGGTCGAACGCGCAAAGGTCGGTTGAGGTCGCCCAGATTAGCCCGCAACGATGCACGCTTCCGCTCGGCCTTTTTCATGGCTTGAACCGTCCCTTTCTGTATCAGGACAACAATAGATTCCTTCTCTTCCTCATAGATTACGTCTATGAAAGAAAGTACAGATCACTATTCTTTCGCAAACTTCTAGAGGAGGTGATCCTATGCTTATACATACCATACCACATCCGCAACACTATCCGCCAGTATCTGAAAGAGGTGGATAAGCTGAGGTACTTGCAATGCTGCCAGATACTTTTATGGCCTTCTTTCATTTTTTGTTTAGATAAGTACATTGACAGGCTCAGCAAAAGGGCGCATACTGCCTTATGGGTTTATTGTGTCGAGAACGTACTACGCGAAATGGGTCAAATGACCCTGTAGCTGAGCAGTTATTATAGAGTACACTACGAAGAAGGTTTGTTGATACCTGCTGCAAGGAAGTTATGAGCCAGGCAAGGAAGACATTCAGAGCCATACCGCAGACGACACTGCGCAGGCTACGCAATACTCCCACTTACTTCTTCATTGTGTGGCGTTGGAGTTTCTGGCTCTACGCGCTTGCCTGGATCTGGACAAGTTCGCCTGAGCTGTTCTCGCTGCACGCGGTACCCTTCAATTTAAGTGTCGAGCGGCTGCTCCTTGCGATTACACTGGTGCAGACACTGCTGGCGACACTGTACACACCTGTCTTTCAGATTTTCCTGCCCAGGCTGCCATGGATGGATAGGTTACCCCTGCAAAAACAGCGCAACACGCGTTCGCTGCAATGGCCACGGAGCAGGGTGTGGAATCGCCGCAATCCCCGTCCACTGGCTTCAGACGAAGAGGCAGATATCCTGACCCCTCTTGCACGTACGCAGAATCCTTTCTGGGATATTCTTGTACTGGGACTGGATGTACTCATCTGTGGGCTAGTCGTATACTACAGCGCTCCTTTCTGGACTCCCCCCTTCGGCGTGGGCAGTCCTTTCTACCGTTACGGTCTCTCGACAGTGCTGGTGGCTGCATTCACCTATCGCTACCGGGGAGGGTTGGCGGCAGCGCTTGGCTATGACCTGTTCATGGTGCTTGGAGCTTTTTTCCCGCCGCTTTTCCTGCACGCGCACTTTGCGCCCGTAGCACGAGATTTAATCGGCTCCTTGATGGATGCTCCCGTGGTGGCTGTCCTGGCTGCTTACCTGGCTACCCTGCTTGGAAGCTATACGCGCAGCAAGAGGCGAGAGCAAGACAACGCGCGCAGGCGGCGAGCGCTGATGAGCGTGGGTGAGACGCTGGTACAGGGGGCCAGTGACCGATATACCCTCCTGCAACGCAGCGCGGAACAGATTCGCAAGGGTGGGCATTTCGGGCGCCTGGTAGTAGCGCTGCTCGCCGGTGGAGTTGACGGTGTGGACGGCAATCAGCGAAGCCGGCCAGGAATTGCCAGCCGGGTAGAAGTGGGCGTGGTCGAGGCAGCAGCGCCAGACAGCAGCGAGAAACTGCTCGAACAGGTGGTGCAAGCGGGTGAAAAACTGATCGCGTTTGAAACGCTGAACACAGGGGTCGATGGGAATGATTACCAGATCGCCCGCGTGTACCTGCCGTTTTTCAAAGATGGGCAGGTGTACATGATACTGGGGGCAGAGAGCATACGGCAAATGCCTTTTGACCAGAAGCAAGAGGAGTTCCTGGCTATCGCAGGAGCACAACTGGTGGTTGCACTGGAGAATATGCGCCTGACGGAACAGACGGCTGAACTGGCGACGGCAGCCGAGCGTGGACGTATTGCGCGGGAGATACACGATGGCATCGCGCAACTCGTTTATATGATGAGCTTGAATACAGAGACGTGCGTAGCCCTGGCCCATCGCATTGAAGAGGCCTCCGAGGAGGATGCAGAACTGATCTCGCCGCTCACGCAGCGCCTGGAGAAGCTGGTTACAATCTCGAAGCAGGCCCTGTGGGAGACGCGCCACTATATGTTCACACTGAAGCCGCTCATCAGTGGAACGGCTACGCTGACCCAGATGTTGACCAACCAGGTACACGAGTTCGAGGCGATCAGCGGACTCCCCGTGCAACTGGAGGTGGAAGGCAGCGAGGAAAAGCCTGGTGAAGACCACCACAAGGCTCACAAGACGGCGCTGGTGGGAACGGCTGTCTTCCGCATCACGCAGGAGGCGTTGACCAACGCGTATAAACACGCCAGCGCTACAGCGGTCCAGGTCCAGCTACGCTATAAGCAGGGAAGTGTAGAGGTCGAGATTTGTGATAACGGCAAGGGCTTAGAGAAGCTGCCCCACGGCTATGATCTTGGCAGTGACGGGAAACAGCGGCGCATTTATTCCGGCCATGGACTGCGCAGTATGCGCGAACGAGCCGAAGAACTGGGAGGGACTCTGGAAGTCCGGGAGGCACCAGGCGGGGGTGTCAGCGTGTGGGCACGCATCCCGGCATAAATGAAGGAAGGCAAGGATGTCAAAGACTCGAGTTATGATTGTTGACGATCACGAGGTTGTACGGCTGGGGATGCGCGCGGCGTTTGAACTGGAAGCGGACCTGGCAGTGGTTGGCGAGGCCAGTAACGGGGTAGAGGCGCTGGCGAAGGTACCCGTGCTGGCACCGGAGTTGATCCTGATGGACGTACGCATGGATAAGATGAATGGCATCGAGGCCTGCCGCGAGATAAAGAGCCGCTATCCCGATGTCCGCATCCTGATGCTGACCTCCTATGCAGATAATGAGGCTGTGGCCGCGTCTGTGATGGCGGGGGCCAGCGGCTACCTGTTGAAGAATGTGAGCCGCGCCGAACTGCTGCGGGCTATGCGCCTGGTGGCGGCCGGCCAATCGCTGCTCGACCCCAACGTGACGAAGCAGGTGATGGAACGCTTGCAGGTGCAGGCTCCCGGCAATGAATTGACCGAGCGAGAACGCGAGGTACTGGCCCTGGTAGCGCGTGGCTATACGAACAAGCAGATAGCGGAGGCATTGTATGTGACGGAGAAGACAGCCCGCAACCACGTCAGCCACATCCTGGAGAAGCTGGGTCTTGCACGCCGCAGCGAGGCCGCCGCTTTCGCCGTTGAGCACAAGTTAGTGCCGCCACGCGAGCAGAAAGTTGGAGGCGAGTGAGGAGTCCCTGTACTCATGTGGGAAACTTGCCAGGTTATGAAGATGGGTAGACCTTCAGGTTAGTGTAGACGATATCAGCATCTGTGCCTTTGGTGGTAGCAAGAAAGGCGATCAGGCCCGACGAGTAGGTTGAATCGGTGATGGCTATCAAGAATAGGCCGTTGGCGTAGAAGAGTAACTTGCTGCCACGCGCTATCACTTGCAGGGTGTTCTTCACAGAAAAGCCTTTCTTAAGAGCAGAAGTGAAGGTCCAATCCTGTAATGGCTGCGGACTGTTGTTGAAGGCCGAGATTTTGTAGTGACCTTTACTGTCTATCTCAAACAGGTAGCCGCCATTGTAGTTGCCCAGGGCATCCAGGCTGACGCGGAAGAAGAGGCCGCCGGAGTGCCCACTGTGCATGCGTACATTTACAGAAATGGCCGCGTCTGAATACTGGTTGGCGGACTCGCGGCACCCGTGCAGGTTGACGAGATTGACGCCTTCGGTGACATGGTAGCCATCCTGGGCAAAGGTACAATGAGAATCCTGGTCCCACTGCGCGGCCTGGGTGTTCGGGTTGTTCGGATCGGTCAAAGGATCCTCATAGGCTGGTGTACCGGCGGTCGCCGTTCGGATGACTCCCGCAGTAGCGCTGGCCTGTGCCCGGGCAGTGGCGGTAGCGTAGGCAATAGCGGTGGCGGTGGCATGCTGCTGGGCTACGGCTGTAGCGGTGGCGACCGCCTGGGCAGTAGCCGTCAGGTTGGGCGTCGGACTCGGGGTCGTGCCTGCGACCTGGGTGCCGCCAGTTGCCGTCGCGGTCTGATCAGGAGAGGACACTCCCGTGTTGGTATTGCTACCGGTATACAGGATAATAGCAGGAACGGCTGCTATAGCCAGTACAAGCAGAGCTAACACAGCAATTACGAGAGCGCGCCGCCGTGCCGGATTAGCGGGTTTCGGTCGCCGTTGGGCTCTGAGCAGGGGACTGCTCTCTAAAGGTCTGTTCACCCAGTTAGGGACAGGAGAGACAGGCGGTGCTTCCTGCAGGGCAGGCATGGGTGGAGCACGCAAGATCAGCGGCGGCTCAGCACGGTTGGCGCCGATAAATGGGGTAAGGGGTTCGGCTCTCCGTTCAGAGATGCCATTCTTGTTACCTGCCGTAACGGCGCGGCAGAAGGCCTCAGCCAGTTCAGTGGCACTCTGGTAGCGCTGCTCAGGCCTCTTTTCCAGCGCCTTGAGCATTACGCGCTCGACTTGCGGAGTGACATTCGAGTTCAAAACCCGCGGTGATGGCGGGCGCTTGTTGACGTGCATAGTCACGACGGCTATCTGGTTCTCCGCGTAGAAGGGAAGGCGCCCGGTGACCATCTCGAAGAGCAAGACGCCGAGCGAATACAGGTCGCTGAGGGCATCGGCTTTGCGATCCGCCTCAAACAGTTCCGGGGCAACGTAATCGACCGTGCCCAGTACGTCACCGGTGCTGGTGAGCCGCGTTATATCGGTAGTCAGGCGAGCGATGCCAAAGTCTGATAAATAGCAGTGACCGGCGGCATCGAGCAGGACGTTGGAGGATTTGATGTCGCGATGGACAATGCCCTGTCTGTGGATATAGTCCAGGGCTTCACCAATCTGGCTCAGGTACTGGCACACCTCGGTCAAGGTAAGGGGAGCGCGGCGAATACATGCGCGCAGAGTGCCGCCATCCATGAAAGGCATGACGATGTAGTACTGGGTGAAACCATCGATGCTGGTCTGGCCAGAGCCGAAGATGGGCACGAGATGCTCGTTTTTGAGCGAGGCCATGAGGTTTGCTTCGCGGATGAAGCGCTGAAGGAGTTCTTCGTCCTCGCGTTTGAAGACTTTAACGGCCACTCTGCGATGAAAAAATGGGTCATAGCCTTCATAGACATCGGCCATGCCGCCTCTGCCGATCAATCGCTCCAGTGTATAGTGGTCGAGGGTTTTGCCCTCCAGTCCTGCCATGTATTTCTCCAGGTGCCCAGGTAGTGAGCAAGTGTCCGCTGCTCAATGCTTCACGGTAGTAACGATAGCGAAATTTTTCTTGCGTACGATAATACTCCGGGGCCAATATATCACGAAAATGGGTTTATACTCAAGCAATGCCCTGATCCATTAAGCCACGAAACCGGGTGGGGTTCAATTTTTGCGTGGAGGTCTGGCTGAGAGTCCCCAGACGCTCTCCTTTACACCAGACGATGAACCGCACCCGGTGATCAAGAGCATGGGTCATGGATTGGCGGTGGCGCATGGGTCGAAAGCTTGCATGATGCAATGGAATTTTAACCTCAGGAGTTAAAATCGATGGGACAGTTGAGACAGTTGAGACAGATGGGATATTGATACTGCGTATTCCAAAGGTGCGGTCACTGGGAGTGTGATTTCTGGTTGGGACAGTTGAGACACATGGGACAGGAGTCCTCAGCCGGGAATACGTTTTAGGGCGGATCGCGTGGTGGCGAGGGATATGCTCACCAAGACCGCCTAGTATCAGTATAGCAGGGTGATGCAAATGCTGTGGCAGAGGAGGGGACGTTGCAAAAAAACAACACACCTTCCTTGCATGAAATTGACGCTCACCCCACCAAGCTCATCGAATTGACAGCGAACTACTGTAGGTGTATGCTTCGCTGTGTATCCGCAGATTTGGTTAGAGTTGGGGAACTCACCAAAGAATCAACTTCCTTATTGTCGACTGCCGCTAACCTTGATTACAGAAATCAAGTTAATACATTGCTAAATCCAAAGACATTAGTTAGGAGGGCAGAGTTGATAAGTGCATCAATTCCATCGCTCGAACAAATGTGCAGCGAAATGGATGCTGCGCTAGATGCAGAACTTGAGGCGCAGAAGTTTAACAAGTCGGTCAAGCATATTGCTGTGAATGGTAAGCTTCTTGCAGAACAGAACGGGTACTACTTATATGTCTTTTCTCTTAATGATCCCTGGGAACCAGAAGATGAGACACCCGTGAGTATCAATGTGAACAACATCCCATCAATTAAGGCTACAGTTGTCACCTCAACCGGAACGACAATCACTATTGCTACTCATGATCAACTACCTCAAGAAGCATTGCGGCAGATAACCTTGCTCAACGACTCTACCCAGTTGCTTGAGCGTCTAAAAGAGGTTTTGAAGAATAATGATGAAGGTTCTTCCCAGCTTGGATCTAAAGCCTTTGGACTATTGCCATTCAATAGTGGAAAATCGCCCTTGCCGATGGACTTTGGAAAGTTCAATCCCGACGACTCACAAAAGCAGGCAATCCTTATGGCATGTGGAAGCGAGGTTACATACATCGTAGGGCCACCAGGAACGGGTAAGACTTCTACATTAGCTGCAATCGTGTTTACTCACCTACGAGGAGGGCGCTCAGTTCTTATTGCTGCACACACCAACATTGCAGTAGATAATGCAATCATGCAGCTTGCCGACATCTGCAAAAATGCTGGTGCTTCAAATGAATTGCCGATGGACGTGTTGTCCGGTATGGAGTAACTCAACATCCTAGTCTGGGTACAGATGAATACGCAAATGTTTTCCTACCAGCGATTGTGAAGCGGCGGATGGGTGATCTGCATCTGCAGCGGGAGACGCTTCAGACCAGTTTGAAGCAAGTACAAACCAAGCTAGAGGTGATGATTCAAGAACAGCCTCGAAGTAGAGAGCAGTGGCAAGCAGAAGGCCAGAGGATGAAGTCCCAGCTTGATACCTACGGAGATGAGCTAGCCTACCTGGAAACTCATGAACAGCGACGCATTGCGTCCTTGGATGCACAGTTACGCCAAATCACTGATCAACTTAATCCGGCCCAGGAACGTTTATCTGTAGTAAAGCGAGCTTTAGCACAGATGGTAGCACAACAGGTACAGAGGCAGACGGAAAAAACAAACTGTTTGTCTCAGATTAATAGGCTCGCGGCCCAGCTAGCTGAAGCCCAACAAATGAGCACCGTCAAACGCTTCTTTAAGCACATCAGCCCAGATGCCTTAGCGCAGCAGTTAGCCAACACTCAACAACAGCTATGGTACTATGATCAGATACTGTCTGACCTACAAAAGCATATGAATGAGGCATACTTTACTCATTCTGCAATCGACAACGAATACCTATCAAGTAGAGTGGGCGAAGCCCCCATTGCAATCAAGGCTGCGGTCATCAATTATATTCAAATCCTACGAACTGCTCTCTGCTACGCATCAGATTATTATACTCGCACATACAGATGCGAGCCATCGTCGTAACGGTAGGCGGGGTTGCCCTTGTGGAAGACAAGGCTGCCGTTATTGTTGAGGGAGAGCCAGAGGAGGACTGGCGTGCCAGGAGGGAGGTGAAGCGGATAGCGCCAGTGATTGAGCGCTCCAGGGCCGGTGACAGCAAAGAGCCACGAGCCGCGATCATCGTCGATGGTGTTGGGGAGCAATTGGTCACATGTAAGTGAGTTGTTATCGTGTGTGTTGTCTACCTGGAGGTCGCAGGCGCGCAGAGCCATGCCGTTGAGCGAAGCAGTAGGGTCTACATAGGGATAGTTATCGAAGCCCTGGATGACTTTACGGCCATACATAGCCTGTGCCCAGACCCAGGAACCAATACGTACGGGTATCGTTGTCTGCACGTACAGGTGTACCTGGACGCCGGAAGCAATGCGCATGGTGAGCTGGCAGCCGCTAGAGCAATCGACACCAATCCGCTGCGTTGGGGCGACGTGGACCAGGGGCGTGGGCAAGACCTGCTGCGGGGAGGTCGCTGCTATTTTGAGTACAACACCGCCAAAGGCCAGGAGGGGGTACTGCGGCGAGAGCGTCAACACCATGCCGGGCTGCAACTTGTGGCAATCCTGCCCTATAGCAGCATTGAGCGCCTGCACAGTCTTTGGATTGGCATCGCTGAATACCTGGCCCGCATCGGACATGCGCATGCGGAAGGCGAGGATCTCATCGCAGTTGTCGCCTGCCCGGACGGTATAGAGCAATGAGCCGGGTTGAGGCAGGACCCTGGGAAAGGGAGGCAGAGGGGTGGGAGAAGGTCCCGCCGGTGGGCCACCAAGGACATAGAAGATGTTCGTGACGCCAGGCAGGACGCGTGCTCCCAGACGCACACCAGCGTTGAAAGCAGGGATAGCGGCAATAATCAGGATAGGCAGTATAATCAGGAGTCGCCAGGGGATGGCACGCACGAACATGCGCAGGGTTTCCCCGGGCGTGCCGCGCCGATGAAACTGGCGAGCCATGCAGTCGCCTCCGGTCTTTCTATAATCTTATATATATTATAGCAGTGAATAAAATGAATTACTATCGATGAAGATGAATAGAGCCGCAACAATTGACAAGACCAGGTGCTACACTGCCTGCCACACCCACGCAGTTGTATCGGCGCTCGCCGATGCGATGCACGTTCCATCAGGCGACCAGGCAATGTCGAACACCAGGTCGGTACGGCGCCTGTAGGTAAACTGAAGCCGGCCGGTGGCAGCATCCCAGACCTGAACTGTTTTGTCGCGGCCGACCGAGGCGATACGCTTGCCATTGGGGGACCAGGACACGCCAAATACTACTTCCGAGTGTCCCTTGTAGAGTGGACGGGCAAACGTTTTCGCGAAAATTCCCAGTCGCATCACACGCCTCCTGTCACCTCGGCCAATGTCACCCATGCCCCCGTTTGGACCGAACGCGAGATCGCCACGAGCGCCCGCAGCGCGGCCACGCCATCTTCAACACTGGCCCCATGCAGAGGTGTCCCATACAGAATCGTGTCGGCGAAACCTTCAAGTTGCAGTCGATAGACATGCGCATCTGCACCGAGTACTCGATGGTACTGCCCATCACGCACGCGGAAGCACTCCACTTCACTGGAGCGCAGATACCAGGGATTGAAGGTCTTGCCAATCACACTGCCATACTCTCCGTAGACCTGAAAGCCCTCATGCCAGTCCATGCGCACCGCCATCGTCAGATCAAGGTGACCCACACTGCCATCGGCGAATGTGGTGCTAATAAACCAGCAGGAAACGCCAAATTTCTGGACGAGCATGGCTTGCACGCCCACGATTTCTCCTCCCAGAAAGCGAGCGGTATCGACGAGATGGCTGCCGTGACCTAAGAGATAGTAGCGTGGCTTGTCTGCTTTTGGATGGCCTGCCGGACGCCTGGCGTGAGCGCTGCTGAGCAGGAGAGGCTGAAGGTTGTCCGTCATCGTGTAGCGATAGGTCGAGTCGCAGTACCAGGCTTTGAGGGCGAGCAACTGTCCCATCTCTTGCTGAATGAACTGACGAGCGAAGGCCATGCCCGGGTCGAAGCGCTTCATCGTCCCCACCTGTAACAGCAGTCCAGAGGCTTGCACTTGTGCACGTAACGCTTCGCACTCTTCGACGGTAACACCAAGCGGTTTTTCGACGAGCACATGCTTACCTGCGGCAAGCGCTCTGGATGCATGCTCCACATGGAACTGGTCTGAGGTAGCAATGATGACCGCTTCGACTTGGGGATCAGCCAGCATCTGGTCGTAATCGAGATACGTGGCGTGGGGCTCGTGGAGAGCGGCCATCCTGCTCACCAGGTCTTCGGCCACATCACAGATTGCGTACAATTGGGTATTGCGCGCTTTGCGACAGGCTTCAAGATGGGCCGCCTGCGAGATCGGGCCTGCTCCCAATACGCCTATTCTCAACAGTCGTGCTTCTTTTTGTCTCATGGTTTCTCCATATTGGGGGAAGCGGTGCCTGTTCGCTGAGGACTCCAGGCACCAGAAACGGACCTCCTGAATGAGCGAGTTCACCTCGTTCAGGACAGTTTACACCATTTTTTCGAGTCAGGAAATATCGTCCAGTGTGTCAAAACCCGGCCCGTGGGCAATTGCAAAGCGGCATTGATAGATGCTACAATGCCTGGAGAAAGCCTTGTGCTCGTAGAGCAGAAGGAACGGTAACTGATGCGCAAGGTCAGGTCCTTTCTCAACATTGCTATTAGAAATCAGCCAGCTAAGAGAAGAAACATTGTTGCCAGGGAGGCGAGATGTGAGCAATATAATCAAAACGCCCTGTGACGAAGGTGTTATCCAGTCAGCCCCGGAATGCGCTCCAAGTGCAAGCGATATTGGGCCGTGGGTACTCGCAGCGACCATCCTTGGATCGAGCATGGCCTTCATCGATGGGACCGTAGTTAATGTGGCGCTGCCAGTGCTGCAGACAGATTTGAACGCGACCGCCGCCCAAGTGCAGTGGGTGGTAGAGGCATATTCACTCTTTCTCGCCGCGCTGATCCTGGTAGGCGGGTCGCTGGGCGACTCCTTCGGGCGCAGGCGCATTTTTGCTATAGGGATTGCGCTCTTTGTCGCGGCCTCGGTGCTTTGTGGCCTCTCGCCAAACGTGATATTCCTGATCATAGCGCGGGCAGTGCAGGGTATAGGAGGCGCGCTGCTGGTGCCGGGGAGCCTGGCAATTATCAGCGCCTCGTTCGACAAGGAACAGCGCGGGCGAGCAATAGGCACGTGGTCAGGTTTCACGGCAATTACCGCGGTGTTGGGTCCAGTGCTGGGAGGCTGGCTGGTCCAGTATGCTTCCTGGCGCTGGGTCTTTTTTATCAATATCCCGCTGGCAGTAATCGTGCTGGGACTGCTGTTCTGGCGCGTACCGGAGAGCCGCGATGAAGAAGATCGAGCATCGCTGGACTGGTGGGGCGCGCTGCTGGCGACGTTCGGCCTGGGCGCAATCGTGTACGGGTTGATAGAGTCCAACGACCTTGGACTGGGCCACCCGCTAGTACTCGGCGCCCTGGTGGTAGGCGCGGCTGCGCTTATCACCTTTCTTTTTGTAGAGGCTCGCACCGCCACGCCAATGCTGCCGCTCAGCCTGTTTCGTTCAAAGACCTTTAGCGGAGCCAATCTGCTGACGCTGCTGCTCTACGCGGCTCTGGGAGGTGCCTTGTATTTCGTGCCCTTCAACCTCATTCGCGTGCAGGGCTACACGCCCACGGCCGCGGGTGCGGCCAATCTCCCGCTTATCTTGATTATGTTCCTGCTCTCGCGCTGGGCGGGAGGGCTGGTGGCTCGCTATGGCGCGAAAATACCACTGGTGGTTGGCCCGCTCATTGCTGCCACCGGTTTTGCCCTCTTTGCCGTGCCGGGTATGGGGGGCAGTTACTGGACGACCTTTTTTCCGGCGGTAACAGTGCTGGGCCTGGGGATGGCTATCAGCGTTGCACCGCTGACAACGACGGTGATGGGTGCGGTGGATGCCCATCGCGCCGGCATTGCCTCGGGCGTTAACAATGCTGTTTCGCGAGCAGCGGGATTACTGGCTATCGCGGTGTTGGGCATTGTGATCTTGAGCGTCTTCAATAGCAGCCTCGATAGCCACCTGGCGGGATTGAACATACCACCAGCAGTGCTGCACATGATTGATATACAGCGCAGCAAGCTGGTGGGAATAGTGATACCAGCCGGAGCGAGCGGCCCTGTGCATGCAGCACTGGAGCGAAGCATCGCCGAATCGTTTGTAGCCGGTTTTCGTGTGGTCATGCTGATTGCTTCCGCGCTCGCAGTGGCAAGCGCTTTGAGCGCTTTGTTCTTGATAGAAGGCAAGAGCGTGGGCAGCGCAAGCCAGCCGGTACCAGGTGAAGGAAGTCCGGCAGTGACATTGCGCGATCCCGTATCTACAAAGGATGGGGAGGCAGCGGGCGGACTCTAATCGCCTTTGGCCGTTTCGACCGCCTCCGGGGTGGTTTTTCCACGCAGCAGCCAGGCGGCAGCGACAGCCAGGAGCATACCGGCAAGCGGTCCAAGGATATAGATCCAGGCATCGGCAAGCTGACCACTCGCCAGCATCGGGCCTATAGAACGGGCAGGGTTCATGGAGGCGCCACTGATTGGCCCTGCGAACAGACCAGCAAGTGCGATGGTACCGCCGACCGCGATGGCGGCATTATGGCCGGTCAGCCGGTGATTCGTAGCAGTGCCAAGGATAACGGTGACAAGGATGAAGGAGAGCACGATTTCCATAACCAGCGCATCCACCATGCCAAAGTGAGGCGAGCTGGCGCCAAGTTTCGCGACCGGGCCGAACAGGAGGCGCAAGAGCAAGGCCGCGAGTATCGCACCGGTGAACTGCGCTAGCCAGTATCCAGGGACGCGCTTCCAGGGAAAGTCCTGGCGCAGGGTAAAGGCGAGGGTCACAACAGGATTGAAATGGGCACCGGAGAGGTTGGCAAGGGTATAGGTCATCGCCATCACCAGCAGTCCAGGCGCAACCATACGCGCGGCGTGGCTCACTTCACCACCGCTGACGACCGCGATCACCTCGCCTCCTGCAGCTACCATGGTAAGCGCAAAGGTGCCTATCATTTCGGCCAGCAGCCGCCGCAACTCGTCTACCACAGGATGTTGTTCGCCGGTACCTGTTTGTTTGCTGTCATAAGCTGGCCTGGTCTCAGTTTTCATCGCTGCCTCTCCTCCTTGAGGGAACGAGCAGTAGCCTGCTGGTGGTAAGCCTATCCTTCGGGATATTTGTAGCACGTTTCATCCTGATTTTTTGTTGCAGCGGGCTACAAAGGAACGATGAACGAGGTCTACATACCGATGAGATCAGCTTGCTGGATGATGTTGCGCGCGTTTCTGATCACCGCCACGTCGACCAGCTTGCCTTCAAACGCGACTGCTCCCAGGCCTTTTTCCTGCGCTTCCTTGTAGATTGCATCCAGCTTGCGAGCGCGGGCGACCTCTTCCGGTGATGGAGAAAAGACCTGGTTCGCTATGTCGATCTGGCCAGGGTGGATGGCCCATTTTCCCGCCATGCCCAGGACTTTCGAGCGCGTACACTCCCTACGGTAGCCATCGGGATTTTTGAAGTCGAGATATGGACCATCGATGGCAGTGATGCCGGCCGCGCGTGCAGCAATGATCACCTTGTTACGCGCGTAGTGCCAGAGGTCGCCGGGGTAGGTATCGAGGTCGTTGCCGATGAACCTGGAGTCGATGCCCTGCGAGGCGCTGTAGTCGGCGGGGCCAAAGATCAAGGCTTCCAGTCGCGGGCTCGAACGCGCTATCTCTTCCACGCTGGTCATGGCCGCTACCTCTTCTATGAGCACTTCGAGACCAATGCGCCGCGTGCGTCGCAGGCGCTTCTCTATCTGCGAGAGGAGCACATCGACCCACCAGACATCTCGCGCCGATTTCACTTTAGGAACGATGAGGATGTCGAGGTAGTCGCCGGCCTCTTCAACGATAGAGATGATATCCTGGTAAGCGTACTCGGTCTCCAGGTCGTTGACGCGGACGGCGCGCGTTTTCTTGCCCCAGTCCAGCATTTTGAGCGCGTTGATGACCCTGGCTCTTGCTCCTACCTTCTCGTTGGGAGAAACGGAGTCTTCGAGGTCGAGAAAGACCAGGTCTGCGCTGCTCGCTGCGGCTTTTTCGATCATGCGTTCGCTGCTGGCAGGAGTCGATAATTCGGATCGTCTTAAGCGCATGGTGTGCTCCTTTCTTGTGAAAACCAGGGCGACCTCCACCAGGACGGGGGCAAGCCCCGCCCCTACATTTAACGTGCGTTATAATTCCTTAGGTGCGCGAGCCCGGGTCATTTTTTCTTCCCAGAGGCGCTGCTGGGCTTCGTCGTAGGCCCTGGTGGGGACCATGACGCGGCGTTTGAAGGAGAGTACGTTTTCGCCGCGCTGGTTGTAGGCGATGGTTTCGACAGTGACGATGCCTCGATCGGGTTTGCTGCGCGAAAGTTGTTTGTCGAGCACTTTTGTTTCGGCATAGATGGTGTCGCCGTGAAAGGTGGGGCCGAGGTGTTTGACGTTTTCGAATTCAAGGTTGGCGATGGCTTTGCCGCTCACGTCTGCGACGCTCATGCCGAGCGCGATGCTGAAGATGAGCGGGCCGACGACGAGGCGCTGCTTGAAGGGGGTGTTCTCGGCGTAGTTGGCGTCGATGTGCAGCGGGTTATGGTTCATGGTGAGCATGCAGAAGAGGGTGTCGTCGTATTCGGTGATGGTGCGGCCCGGCCAGTGTTTGTAGACTGCGCCGGTGTCGAATTCTTCGTAACAGCGTCCGAATTGCATAATATGTGTCTCCTTTGTAGCTCTGGCTGGGCTGGAGCAGGGCGGGGGCAAGCCCCGCCCCTACTATATACGGATTCGCAGTCGGTTCTATTTATGCGTAAAATCGGGCGATTACCGGGTCTATGCGATGGTCTGTATAAGGTAATGATATCATGCTGGCTAGAACTGTTAACAAGAGGTAACGAGTCAAATCCAGTGGGACAAGTGAGTAAGACTATCTCAACGAAAAGGTATTGGGGGGTAAACGGGGGAAATGTATGCTGGGCGAATATGAAGATAAAGAAATCATGGAAGTCCTGATCGAAAAAGCCGGTAATGTGCCCAGAGAGACTATCTATGATGAAGCCAGCAAATTGCTCAAGTTGACTCTTCTAGGACAAGGTTCACCGGAACTCTTATCAGAAATCGGGCGATTTGTTCATTTACGGGAGCTTTATCTTTATGGTGTGAAGTTGAGCAGCCTGCCTTCTGAAGTCTGGCAACTGCCCAATTTACAGACGCTCGTTTTGTGTCATCTTGAGCAGGATGATTTACCTGCTGAAATTGGACAATGTAAGAGCCTGCGGCACCTTGGCCTGGGTATAAACCAGCTACGCTACCTGCCTCTTGAAATATGGGAGCTTACTGGTTTGCAGACCCTTGACTGGAGCTGGAACCGATTGAGTTATCTCCCAAGTGAGATTGGGCAACTCACCTGAGATGCCAGAAAATAGAATGTAGGTAGCAAAGAGGTCCATGCCAGGTTCTTGAGGAGAGGCTTCTCGCCAGTCGGTGGTAGGCCAGTAGTCTTTTTGAAGTGATTTCTCCATGAGATAGGTCCCTATTCGATCGCATACCTCTGCAACAACTGGCGCGCGATTACAAGGCGCTGAATTTCGCTGGTGCCCTCGCCGACGAGCATGAAGGGGGCGTCGCGGTAGTAGCGTTCGACGTTGAACTCTTTGGTGTAGCCGAAGCCGCCGTGAATGCGCATGGCCTCCAGGGTCACTTCCTGGCACATTTCGGTGGCGAAGAGCTTGGCCATGCCGGCTTCGAGGTCGCAGCGCTCGCCGCTGTCTTTTTTCGCGGCCGCTTTTTGCATGAGCAGGCGGGCAGCCTCGATCCTGGTGGCCATGTCCGCCAGTTTGATCTGAATGGCCTGGTGCTCCGCAATTGGTTTGCCGAAAGTGTGACGCTGCTGGGCATACTTGATGGAGTCGTTGAAGGCAGCCTGGGCAACGCCTACGGCACGAGCTGCCACGTTGATGCGGCCAACTTCCAGGCCGTTCATGGCATGCTTGAAGCCTTCGCCCTCGCGGCCACCAAGGAGGTTGGCAGCAGGAACGCAAACGGCATCAAAGACGAGTTCGGCGGTCTCGACGCCCTTGTAACCGAGTTTCTCAAAGGTACGGCCGATGTTCAGGCCGGACATGCCCTTTTCGACGAGGAAGAGGCTCATGCCACGGTGCGGCGGCTGAGCGCTGGTGTCGGTGCGAGCGAGCACGGCAAAGATAGCGGCACGCGCGCCGTTGGTGACCCACAACTTGGAGCCGTGGAGCACGTAATTATCACCATCACGCCGGGCTGTCATGGTGATAGCCTGCACATCACTGCCCGCGTTAGCCTCTGAAAGGCAGAGCGCGCCGCGCTTCTCACCCTCGGCCATGGCGGGCAGGAAACGCTGGCGCTGGTCTTCTGTGCCACAGGTCTGGATCATATATGCGACCAGGATATGCGTGTTTACCACGCCTGCGAGGCTCATCCAGCCGCGCGAAAGCTCTTCGATGACCTGGACGTAGGTGGCAAAGTTCAAGCCCAGGCCGCCATAGGCCTCGGGGATGGTGGCGCTGAAGATGCCCAGTTTTTTGAGTTTCTCGACGAGGTCGGCAGGATAGATATCGCTCTGCTCGAGGTCATGAGCGACGGGGATGACTTCACGTTCTACAAAGCGCCGTACCTCGGCGACGATCATCTGCTTCTCAGAGTCAAGCATTGTATCCATGACATAGCCTCTTCACTTGAGTGGTCCCTTCCTGCGTACACGGCGGTCCGCGTGCTGCAAGAGGAATAGCTTGAAGGCGCGGGCCGTGGCGGAGAGATGCTTACCCTTCAGATGCACCAGCCGCCACTGGCGCAGAACCGGAAAGCCTACGACATCGAGGATCACGAGACGCTTTGTCTCCAACTCCAGTTCGATGGCCACACGCGAGATCAGCGCGATACCAAGGCCAGCGATCACGCCCTGTTTGATGGCGCTGTTATTGCCCACCTGCATGCTGATCTGGAGCGGCATACCCGCTTCCTGGAAGGTCCTTTCCAGGGCGGCACGGGTCCCTGAACCGATCTCACGCAACAGGAAATGCTCACGCGCCAGTTCCTCGAAGGGGATCTCCTTGTGCCCGGCCAGGCGATGGGTGGGTGCGGCAATCAGCACCAGTTCATTGGGGGCGAATGGCTCGATGACCATGGGGATCTCGGCAGGAACGGTGCCCATAACCGCCATGTCGACGCGGTTCTCGACGAGCGCCTCGACCAGCGTGGCACGATTCAGTACGTCCAGGGTTATCTCAACTTCAGGAAAGAGATGGCGGAACTTTCCAAGCAGGCCGGGGATGACATAGGTGCCTACGGTAGTATCGGCTCCCACGCTCAGCCGACCTGTCTCCGGGCTGCGGAGAGATTCCATCGTCTCCATGGCTTCGTCGATGACGGAGAAAATCTTCTCACAGTAGAGAAGAAGTTCTTCGCCTGCCTGCGTCAGGTGTGTGCTGCGGCCGATCTGTTCAAAGAGCCTGACGCCCAGCGATTCTTCGAGCTGGCGCATCTGCGCGGAGACGGCTGGCTGGCTGAAATGCAGCTCTTTGGCTGCACGTACGTAGCTGCGGTGTTTAGCAACCGCCTGGAATGTAGCGAGTTGATGCAGGTTGAGCGTGCGCATGCAGTTGCCTACAAAGGAAACTCTCCGGGGACAAACATAGCACTGTAAATAGTCTATCTCATTGTATGTAAGCTCTCATCGAAGTGTCAAGTTAGCAGGCTGCCATTCACTCATAATTCTTCTGGCCTGTTTTTCGATCTGAAGGCTCCCCGTGCTAAAGCAACGGGGTTCTGGGCGGCGCTTCATCCCTCGGATGATGATTTTTCACCATCACAACTGGTCCTGTCATCCTGAGCGCAGCGAAGGATCTCTCGCTGGGCAGATCCTTCGCTGCGCTCAGGATGACAACATAGTGCCGATCTTGGTCGTTAAAATTCATAATCACAGGGGCTTTTGCGCTCGGGTTTCGATGTAACACGATGTTTTTTTGCCGATAATATCTATAAGAGATCTGGCGGCGGAAGTGGCTTGCAGCCTGCTTTCTCGCTGCTACTTGCGCTCCGTTTCAAGGCGTTGTAGGATGATACAGAAAGAAACATTCCGATATAACGAGGGCCGGTTGATGATGAATTTACTGCGTGGACGAGGACAGCAAAAAGAGCAGAGAAAGAATAAACGAGGGGCGACACAGGTACTCCCTGAAACGGCCTGGACTGATGATTCTCTGCCACCAGGTATACCACCGGAGGATAATATTGTTGTGACTATTACACGCCAGCTTGGCAGTGGCGGCGTCGAGATTGGGCGCATGGTGGCAAGAGAGAGTGGACTCACCTACGTGGATCACCAGATCATCGATGAGGTTGCGAGGCGGCTGGGTGTGCAAGTGCAGCAGGCCGCGCGCCAGGATGAATACACAGCAGGCATTGCAGCGCAAATTCATGAAGCGCTGCAGCGCAGCAGCCCCTTTACCGCCGATTACTCCAGGCTGTTTGAGCCGTCGCAGGTTTCAGAACAGCCTAAAGAACTCGCGTACTTACACCTGACCCAGAAGGTGATCCTGGAGCTGGCAACGCAGGGCAATGCGCTGATTGTCGGCCGCGGCTCGCAGTTCCTGCTGCATGGTGCACCCCGCACGCTGCACATCTATATCTTCGCGCCAATGCCCTATCGCATCGAGAATGTGATGAGGCGCTTTGGCGTGGATCGCCAGCGAGCCGAAGAGTTGATCGAACAACGCGACTACCAGTATGATTCGTACCTGCTGCGCTACTATGGCGCCGATGGACACCAGCCCGGCCTGTACCACCTGCTCATCAATACGGGACTCTTCTCTGTAGACCTGGCAGCAGGTCTGATACGGCAGGCACTCACTGTGGCAAAAGAGATTAGAAATTGAGATATTTATACTACCTCTACACGTTCCGCTAGTTGCGCGATTTCCACCGCGACCTGCTTCAGAGTCTCGCGCAATGCAGGAGGCTTGCGCACAACCAGAGGGAGACGAAGGCCAACGAGAAAATGCGCTATCCATTCGAGGGTCTGCACATAGCAGCGCAAGACAACGCCGTTGGGGACCTCTTCCAGTGTGGCAAGCGCGGGGGGCACGCGCTGTCGCGCATCCTCAATGGTCGTCTCAAGCAGGACCTCTACCTTCCAGGTGCCAGGCATGGTGGCGAGCGTACGCATGAGGTAGCCCAGGCTGTCGAAGTCGGGTGGGCGCGTGAACGCGTCATCAAGAAGTTCGGCATGCTGTACGCGATCAAGGCGGAATACGCGCAGTCCATTGCGCAGGTGACAGTAGCCAACCGTGTACCAGAGCCCTACATGATAGACCAGGCCATAAGGGTCAACGGCGCGTTCGGTCTCGTCAGCGCTGCCCGCACGATAGCGCATCCAGATGCGCCGCTCTTGCCGGGCGGCGGTACCAAACGTGAGGACCATCGAGCCTCCTGGAGAGGACACGTAATTATCAGGCGAAATGAGATCGAGGACAAGCGTTTGCTGGACGGCCTGCACGCGTTCACGCAGGGCTGCTGGCAGCACGCGGTCGATTTTGGCGAGCGCGCCTTCGACGGCTGGCGCAGTTACGGTAAGGCCGAGCCGCCTGGCAGCCAGCAGCCCGAGAGTGAGCGCCAGCGCCTCATCTTCGGTAAACATCAATGGCGGCAGCTTGAAGCCGGGGCGCAGGCGATAGGTGCCATAGCGCCCGCGCTCGGCCTCGATGGGAATGCCGAGGTCTTGCAGCATGGTGATGTAGCGGCGCACGCTGCGGATATCGACTTCCAGGCGTTCGGCCAGTTTTGGTCCACTTATCTGCCGGTGGGATTGCAACAGTTCCAACACGGTCAGCACACGCGTGGTTGGATGGTACATGGTAGTTTCTCTTCTTCCAAGGATATTTGCCCTAATCAGGATAGATTATAGCATGTTTTCCTATCACGCTAAGACGACTTTCTTACAGAATTTTTGAGAAATTGAGAGAAACCAGCGTTAATCAGGACAGATTATAACCTCTTATCATGTTATACTTCTAATAGACGACGAGATGAACTAGTACGAGATAGGAGAAAGCTGATGAATCCTAATATGTACGTCTATGAGCAGTTGGCTGCAGCACGTCGCGAGGAACTTCGGAGCGAGATGGAACGATATCGTATGCTGGCCAATCTTCCCCGGCAGCGAACAGGGCAACATGCAATAGCGAGCTTTGGTATACTTCTGGTGAAGGCAGGTATGTGGCTGAAGCAGCTTGAACGGAGCGGTGAGCCGGCTGCGTCGTAGGACGAACATTGATATACATGTCTCAATGCCAGTATTACACGGGTACTCCTCATGGGTACCCACTTTTTTTGAGAATGAGGGCCGCCACATCTCCCCATCCTTCAGGTAGGGGTAAGGTGGCCCATCTTCCATCTTGACAAATTAAGAACAAATGAACGAAAATAGAAAAAGCTCATTTATACACAGAAACATGAATTGAACCTTGCCTAAAGGTTAGAATACTGACACAAGACGTCAGGAATAGTGTGTTATGATGATATTGCCCGTTAACAACGGGTTTTGTTTGTCTTAGTACCCGCTGGAGGTTCTCTTGATCAAGCGAGAATTTACTGTTGCCGACGAGTATTACTACAATCACTCCAGCCCTGTACGCTGGATCATCTCTCACCTACTGCGGTATAAACATCTTGCTATCAGTTTCATGCTAGCTGCGATACTGGTAAATATCTTGTTCTCGGCCATCCCCGTACTGACAGGGATGGCCTTTAATGCTGTGCTGGCAGGTACAGCGGCCCATAATCAACTCCTGAAAATTTCGCTCATTCTCCTGGCCGTGGTGCTGGTAGCTGGATGCACTGATTTGAGCGCCCGCTTCTTTCCCGAGCTGTTGGGCAAGCGTTTTGCGCGCGATGCCCGCGCCGAACTCTATACGAACCTGCTGGGTAAGAGCCAGACCTTTCATAACCGGCAGCGCGTCGGGGATATCATGGCACGCGCCGCCAACGATATGAGCCAGCTCAGCAACATGGTGGTTCCGGGCTTTGACGCTATCTTCGATTCGTTCTCAAGCCTGGTTATTACCATCACCTTCATCGGGTTCATCTCGCCACAGCTCTTGCTTGCACCGCTGCTCTTCACAGCAGGGTTCGTGGTGGCGCTGTGGGATTACTCGCGCAAACTCAACCCGGTGTCCAACCAGATGCGCGAACAGTTTGGCGAGATGAACGCCGGGCTGACCGAGGCGGTTAGCGGCATCGAGGTGGTGAAAGCTACTGCGCAGGAAAGCCAGGAACGCAAGAAATTTGACTTGAACGCGGGGCTCTACCGCGACTACTACGTTCAGAACGGCTATGTACAGGCATGGTACCTGCCGCCACTGCTGCTATCGATTGCCATTGTGGGAGCCTTCTTGCATGGTCTTTACCTGGTAGCGCACAACCAGCTTTCGGTCGGCAGCCTGATAGCCTACATGGGCCTGATGGTGGCACTGCACTTTCCTGCCTTCATCTCCTACTGGACCTTCAGCCTGGTGCAGTTGGGCGTCGCGGGGTCTGAACGCATCCTGGAGATCTTGAAAGAGGAGACGGAACTGGACGAGAACGAGGCGGGGTATCGCGGGAGCGATAGAGGGATGCATGGTGACATCGTGTTCGAGAACGTCACATTCAGCTATGGCAGCATGCCCGTGCTGAAAAATGTCTCGTTCCATGCGGAGCCAGGACAGACCATCGCCATCGTGGGACAGACGGGGGCTGGCAAGAGCACGCTCACGAAGCTGGTCAATCGCATTTATGATGTCGATGAAGGGCACATCCTGGTTGACGGCATCGATGTGCGCGAGTGGAGCCTGGACGCGCTGCGCTCGCAGGTATCGACTATCGAGCAGGATATCTTCCTCTTCTCGCGCTCCATTAGGGAGAATATCGCCTACGGGCTGGGACAACGAGCGGACGAGGCGGCGATTGAGCAGGCAGCGAAAGATGCCCAGGCGCACGACTTCATCTTGAGCTTCAAAGATGGTTATGACACGCTGATTGGGGAGCGCGGAGTGACTCTTTCCGGCGGACAACGGCAGCGTATCGCCATTGCGCGCGCCCTGCTGACCGATCCGCGCATTCTCATCCTGGACGACTCGACGAGCGCAATTGACAGCGCCACCGAAGACGAGATTCAGAAGGCGATCCGCCGCCTCTTGCAGGGGCGCACGACCCTGCTGATCACCCATCGCCTCTCGCAGATACGCTGGGCCGACAAGGTACTGGTGCTGCGGCGGGGCAAACTGATCGACCAGGGCACACATGCCGAACTAATGCAGCGTAGTGATATTTACCGGCGCATCTTCGCGCACTATGATAGCATACTGCCTGCGGCTGCCACCGCCAGCAGCGGCGAATAGCAAGGAGGAAACCACGTGGGCTTTATCATGGATGGGCTGGAAGCCGAGGCATATGATCGAACCTATTCTGACCGCGCCCTGATTGCCCGTATTATCGGCTACTTCCGGCCCAAGTTGCCGATTATGATCGCAGTCGCGGTGCTGATTGTCCTGAGCTCGCTGCTGGACACAGCTCTTCCGATCTTGATCTCAAAGAGCATCGATACACTGGTAGCGTCAAAGACGCTTTCCTCGGCGGGCATGCTGATTGCGATCATCCTCGTCACGGGTATTCTATCCTGGACGTGTAACTTCTTTCGCCAGCGGTACACTGCTCGCTCTGTTGGTGACGTGGTGCTGAACCTGCGCAAAGATGCCTTCACCTCCGTCATGGCGCGCGACATGTCATTTTATGATGAGTTTCCATCCGGCAAAATCGTCAGCCGTGTAACCTCCGACACCGAGGACTTTGCCACGGTTGTAACCCTGACGCTCAACCTGCTCAGCCAGTTCTTGCTGTTCTTCCTCATGGTGGTTGTGCTGTTTGTGGTCAATCTACGACTCGCGCTGCTGGCGATGACAATAATGCCGTTCATCATTCTGATTGCGCTGTTGTTCCGGCGCATCGCACGTGGTATTACACAGAAGGCGCAGCGCTCGATGGCGCGCGTCAACGCCAATGTGCAGGAAGTGGTCAGCGGTATCACAGTCGCCAAAAACTTCCGGCAGGAACAGAATATGTACGAAGAGTTCAAACAGGTGAACGAGCAGTCGTACCAGGTGAATGTGCGCTCGGGCTTCATCTATAACGGCGTCTTCCCGCTGCTGGTGCTGGTGGCGAATATCGGCACGGTGATTGTCGTCTACTTCGGCGGGTTAAACGTGCTCGACAAGAGCATTACGGCGGGAGAATGGTTCCTCTTCTTGCAGAGCATCCGCCTGCTCTGGTTCCCCCTGACGAGCATTGCGTCTTTCTGGAGCCAGTTTCAACTGGGCCTGGCCGCCAGCGAACGCGTCTTTGCCCTGCTGGACGCTGAGCCGCGCGTGACACAGGTTGATTCCCAGCCAGTGGGCTACCTGGACGGTCGTATCGAGTTCAAGGATTTGTTGTTCAGTTATGACGATAGGCAAACGGTGCTGGCGGATTTCGATCTGACGATCAAGGCAGGCGAGACGATAGCGATTGTAGGACACACAGGCGCGGGGAAGACAAGCCTGGCACGGCTCATTGCGCGCTTCTACGAGTTCCAGGGTGGGCAATTGCTGATCGATGGGCGCGACATACGTACTTTCGATCTGCATGACTACCACCGCTGCCTGGGAATAGTGCCACAGGTGCCATTCCTCTTCTCCGGTACAGTTGCCGACAATATTCGCTACGCCCAACCGGGCGCGACAGAGGAGGAGGTAGAGGCGGTGGCAGGGCACATTGGCAGCGGCGACTGGATTGAGGCCTTGCCTGAGGGGCTACAGACGCTGGTAGGAGAGACGGGCAGGGCGTTGTCGATGGGGCAGCGCCAGCTCGTGGCGCTGGCGCGTGTGCTGCTGCAAGATCCATCGATCATTGTGCTGGACGAGGCGACGGCGAGCGTTGACCCGCTGACCGAGGCGCAGATTCAGGAAGGCCTCGACCTGGTGCTGAAGAATCGCACAGCTATTGTGATCGCTCACCGGCTATCCACTATTCGCCATGCCGACCGCATCATTGTAATGAGACGCGGCCGCATCGTCGAGGAGGGGAACCACGAGGCTTTGATGAGCCAGGGCGGTCACTATGCTCAGCTTTACAATACGTACTTCCGTCACCAGTCGCCGGATTACCAGCCAGGCGAGGGGTTTGTGACTGTGCTGGCGGCGGGGGAGGAGGAGGAGGTTGCATAGAGGTCCTCCTTGATATGGGATATAATAAAGTCCTGGGCAGTCTTTGTTCTCTAATGGGAGGAGCGCAATGAGCATTCAAACAATCAATCCGACCACCGAAGAAGTGCTGGAAACATTTGAACCATATAGCCAGGAGCAGATTGACGAGGCTCTGGACCAGGCATACCAGGCTTTCTTACAGTGGCGTATAACCCCGTTTGCCGAACGGGCGAAACACCTGCACAGTGTAGCGAGCTATTTGCGGGACCATAAACACGAACTGGCGCGGGCGGCAGTACTGGAGATGGGCAAATCGATCACAGAGGCTGAGGCCGAGGTCGAGAAATGCGCCTGGAACTGCGACTATTTTGCCGACAACGCCGAAAGCTTCCTGGCGGATGAAAAAATTGCCACGAATGCCACGGAGAGCTATGTGGCCTTCCGGCCACTGGGCGTTATTTTAGCGGTCATGCCCTGGAACTTCCCCTACTGGCAGGTCTTCCGCTTTGCCGCCCCCGCACTGATGGCGGGCAATACTGCCGTGCTTAAACACGCCTCCAATGTCTCGCGTGTCGCCCTGGACATCGAACGTATCTTTCAAGAAGCAGGACTGCCCCGGGGTCTCTTGAGAACCGTCCTTGTCCCAGGCGCCGAGACTGGAAAACTGATTGCCGATCCAAGGATTGCAGCGGTAACGCTCACCGGGAGCGATGTTGCCGGCGTTGAAGTAGCTACCGCGAGCGGGCATGTCTTAAAGAAGACGGTGCTGGAGCTGGGCGGTTCAGATGCTTTTATTGTCCTGGCAGATGCGGACCTGGACCAGGCCGCACAGGTTGCCGTTACGGCGCGCTTCCAGAATAATGGGCAGAGTTGTATCGCGGCCAAGCGTTTCATCGTTGTCGAGCCGGTTGCTGAGGCGTTTGAGCGCAAATTCGTAGAAGCTGCGGCGAAACTGCGTGTAGGCGATCCACTTGAGCACGAGACACAAATCGGACCGGTGGCGCGTGATGACCTGCGCGACGCCCTGGACAGGCAGGTGCAGGCTTCCGTCAAGATGGGCGCACGCGTGCTGCTGGGAGGAAAACCGCTCGAAGGCAAAGGCTACTTCTATGCCCCGACCATCGTGACCAATGTGACGCCAGAGATGCCGATGTTCCGCGAGGAGACGTTTGGGCCGGCAGCCGCGGTCATTCATGCACGCGATAGCGAGCATGCGATAGAACTGGCAAACGATTCAAAATTTGGCCTGAGTTGCAATCTGTGGACACGCGATATCGAGCAGGCACGCAAAATGGCGGTCCAGGTTGCGGCTGGCGGGCTATTCGTTAATGGTATGACCGCGTCAGACCCCCGGCTGCCCTTTGGTGGGATCAAACGCAGTGGCTATGGACGCGAACTCTCCTCTTTCGGCATCCACGAGTTTGTGAATATCCAGACGGTCTGGATCGGTCCCAGGGTAGAGAATGCGCCGGTAAAGGCTGCGAGCGAGTAAACGCTCATGAAACGTTATATTCTTGGCACCATCTTATTGGTATTAGCTGTTGAGCTCGCACTCATAATATCGGTGCTTGTTTTTACGCCACTTGGAGTACATCTACTGCATGATCTCGCGCCTTCTCCTCCGCCCACACCCATCCTCACAGTGGTAGGCACGCCACCGACAGTGAATGCGCGGGCCGTCTATCTGATGGATGCCGATACGGGCCATGTGCTGGATGATGTTCACGGGGAACAACGCCTACCTATGGCGAGCACGACGAAAATCATGACCGCGCTCATCGCTATTCAAAAGGGTAACCTCGATCAGGTCGTGACCATCCAGCAGGATGCCTTCAACGAGGTACAGAAACACAATGGCAGCAGTGCAAACCTGGTCGTAGGAGACCGGATTCGCCTGAAAGATTTACTTTACGGGCTAATGTTGCCCTCGGGTGATGATGCTGCTATTGCCATTGCTGATGCCGTCAGTGGAACGACGAGCAATTTTGTACGTACCATGAATCTCTTCGCGCGTCAACTCCACCTGGCGCAAACGCACTACATCAATCCTGACGGCCTCACCTACATGACACCTCAAGGACAGCCAGACCCCAACCAGTACACAACAGCAGCTGACCTGGTGCGATTGACGCGCTCTGCTATGACAAATCCATTCTTTGCCCAACTAGTCGAACTGCAGCACTATGTTCTCCCCGCCAGCACGTTTCATCATGCCTACACGTGGGACTCCATAGATACCTTGCTCAGCAGCTATCCAGGAGCAACTGGCGTCAAGACAGGCTATACCCTTGAGGCAGGCTACTGCCTGGTATTCTCTGCTATAAGTGGAGGCCATCACCTTATCGGAGCTTTGCTTCACGAGCAGGATGCAGATCAACGCTTCATTGACGCACGAACGCTGCTCGACTGGGGTTTTGCACTGCCCCTGCGGCTACCGATTTCTTAGGTAGAAAAGGGGTTGATGGTCGAGGGAACTAGAAGCCGGCATCAAAAACGCTATGAAAGCTAACAAGGAGTTTCAAGAGCAGAAGGCAAATGGCTTGCCATTTTGGGAAAAAGGGTGGCCTATGCATGGGACATGTACTCATCAATAATCACAGATGGACTAAAATGTATCGCTGCAAGCTCAAAACGCCACGAAAACCAGGGCCGTGTCAACTCATATGAAAATGTTACCGAAGAGCGACAGTTCACTCACCTGAAAATGTTACCGAGGCCAGCCTTCTCCTTTCTGCTTGTGTGCTGCTTCCCTGGGGCGGCGCGGGTGTGCAGGCGGGCCCGCCTGCACACCCGCGCCGCCCCACCCCTCAGGCCGCCGCGCCTGACTCCGCACTGGGCATGTCCCACAGGCCAGTCAAGTGCTGATAGATCTCCTGACGCAAGGCCAGGGGATTGGTCTGCTCATAGAGGTGCTGCAAACGCACCTGCTGCTCTGGACCCAGCATCTTACTGGTTAGCAAGCGTTCATAGGGCGTCTTAGCCTGATCCCACTTGCGGTGCACCTTGCCATCTACCACGGTTTTCTCGCAGAGATGCAGCACCGGTTGAAAGAGATTGTAGTAGAGCCACATCTGCTCATAGAGGGCATTGAGTGCCGCCACCTGCTCTGGGCTGTCCAGGCGCTGGTGCCCCACATACTGGCGTACCAACGTGTCGTTCTTTTGCTCGACCATGCGATTATCGTTCTTCTGATACGGACGGCTGCGTGAGAGCTGCACACCCACGACTTTGTCCTTCCAGAAGCGTACCAGGTGCTGATTGAAGAATTCGCTGCCATTATCAGGATGCAGTTCGCGGATCGGGAAAGGCAATCGTTCTACGATGCGACGAAAGCCGACTTCCATCGCGCTTTGCCCGCGCCCCATCACGGCCACCCGCTCGCTCCAGCCCGTTGCCACATCCACCAGCTGGATCGTGTGTCCGTAGAGGCCAGCGCTACTTTCCCCGTTATGATGCACCAAATCGACCTCAAAATGCCCTGGGTCGCTGATATCCCAGGGGATGCGCCCCATCGGCACCCCTTTGGTGACCTGGTTGGCCCGCTCGGCCCCTTTCTGCGGCAGGCGTCGCATGCGCGAACGATACTTGCCTAAGATACGCGCGACGGTGGCGCGGCTGATGGTAGCTAACTGCCCTTCCACCTGCGCTGTCAAGCCCAGCGGTTCAAAGCGCGCCAGGTGCTGGGCCATCCGGAGCAGGCTCGGCGTCAGCCGTTCCGCACAAATGTAATCCCGGCTCTCCCATACCCGCACCACCACCCGCTCGATCTCCGATCCATAGGTGCGGGGCCGTGGCTTCTGGCGCTTTGTGCGCTCCAGGCTCGCTGTATGCATCAGGCGGGTGAGACTCTTGCGATGTAAGCTGGTCACCTCCTGCATTTCGGTCAGCAGTTGGCTGCGTTCCACGCGCTTGGCTGCCACGTAGCGCACTTTCATCAGTTTGAGATACTTACGACGTTCATTCACTGTCATCTGCTCTTCGGTTGGCATGGCACCCCTCACTCGGTAACATTTTCATGTGAGTGAAGTGTACCCGCCTCAGTAACATTTTACCTGAGTGAATACGAGGGCTAGACAAAGACCGCAATAGGAACTACAATGGAGGGTGCATTCCGACGCTTCAAAATGTCTAGTTTTTGACAAAAATTAGGGGAGTTTGCGCATGAGCAAGATTAAAATGCGCTGCATCAGCTGTGGCAAGTGGTTTCAGTCGGCAAATGCTAAAGAAGTAACTTGCCCCGATTGCATGCAGAAGGCCAGAAGAGAGAAAATGGCGGCGAAAACGGCGCCACCCACGTCGAATAAAACGGCAGGGCAGGCAGCACAAGGAGTAAATACTCCTACACGGCCAACTGTACCACCTCCACCTAAACCCAAAACACCTGCGGGCGGAACGAGCCACTGGCT
>WNGP01001967.1_pt1 | contig 47749 bp, 44 predicted proteins | sample 5407671 | NCBI WGS metagenome assembly WNGP01 (sample SAMN13153381, study PRJNA577476) | soil metagenome | isolation source: 40 cm soil or saprolite under Garry oak tree replicate 2 | place: USA:California | collected 2016-06-15 | reverse complement strand
GCGGGGGGGGTGCGGGCGCGCTGCACCGTGTGCAACAATGTTTTCGCCGTGACAGCGGCCCAAGCGGCCCCCGTCTTCACCCCGGCGCCGGCAGCGGCCGCCCCCGCTCCAGGGCCCGCCCCCCGGCCGCAACCACCGCAGCCGCCCGCCGCGCCTCCGCCCCTCGCGCCGCCAGCGCGGCCGATGCCGCGGCCGTCGGCGCCACCCCCCGTGGCCACGCCCCAGATGCGTCCCGCAGCCGCGCCGCCTCCCGCCGCGCGGCCCCCGCTCGCGCCGCCGCGTCCGGCGGCGCCGAGGCCCGTCACATCTCCAGGGATACCGCCCACCCCCAGGCCCGCGACGCCACCAGCCGCTGCGCCCCACAGGCCATTGACGCCGACTGGTCCGGTCCCCCCGCCGCGATCCCCGGCCCCTCCGCCCGCGGCGCCAGCGCCCGCGGGCGGGCCCGGGAAGCGCATGAGCGGCCCCCTGCGACCCGTCAACCCGTTCATGGTGCAGGACCCGAAGCTTCAAGGACGAGATTGAAAAGAGCTGGCAGGAGTACGTCGAGCAGGTCGGCGCCGATCTCGCGAAGAGCACGCCGTTTTGGACGGAGGCGCTGAACGAGATCCTCGCCGGAGGCGGCAAGGCCTTCTAACTATCTTACCTTATGCCCCTATCCGAGCGGTTTCGCGACTTCGACCGGCGCCTGAACGAGCTGCGGAGCTTCCTTTGACGTAGCCGGGAAGATCAAGCGGCTGGCGGAGCTCGAGCATGCCATGGCGGAGGGGAGCATGTGGGGCGACGCGGAAAAGGCCCGCCAGGTGGTCCAGGAGGTCAAGGAGTTGAAGCGCTGGCTCGAGCCGTACCAGGGGTTGCGCAAGCGCCTCGACGACGCGCAGGCCTTGAACGACATGGCCGAGGTCGACGAGGACGACGCCCTGGAGCCGGAGCTCGCCGCGGAGGCCGACCAGATCGGTGCGCAGCTCGAGGCCCTGGAGCTGCAGAACATGCTGCGCGGCCCCGATGACGCGCGCGACGCGCTGCTCACCATCCATCCCGGCGCGGGCGGCACCGAGTCGCAGGACTGGGCCGAGATGCTGATGCGGATGTACGTGCGCTGGGCCGAGCGGCACGGGTTCAAGGTCGAGATCCTCGATCTCCTCGAAGGCGAAGAGGCGGGGATCAAATCCGCCGAGATCCAAATCAGCGGCCGCTACGCGTTCGGCCTGCTGAAGGCGGAGAAGGGAGTGCACCGGCTGGTGCGCATTTCGCCGTTCGACGCGCAGTCCCGGCGGCATACGTCGTTCGCCTCGGTGTTCGTCTATCCGGTCGTGGACGAAGACATCGAGATCGAGATCGACCCGGATGACCTGCGCATCGACACGTACCGCGCGTCCGGCAAGGGCGGCCAGCACGTCAACAAGACGTCCTCCGCGGTGCGGATCACGCACCTGCCGACCGGGATCGTGGTGTCCTGCCAGCAGGAGCGGAGCCAGCACAAGAACAAGGCGACCGCGCTCAAAATGTTGAAGGCGCGGCTCTACGAGCGCGCGCTCGAGGCCCGGGAAGCGAAGAAGGCGGAGGTGGACAAGCAGAAGATGGATATCGCCTTCGGCAACCAGATCCGCTCCTACGTGTTCCAGCCCTACACGATGGTGAACGATCACCGCACCGACCTGAAGGTGACCGACGTGCACAAAGTAATGGACGGCGATCTCGATCCGTTCATCGAGGCGTTCCTCAAGCGCTTCGGGAGCAAGGCGGCGTGACGAGCTTCGTCGAAGAGGCCCGGCGCGAGAAGCTCAAGGAGCTGCGCAAGCGCGGCGTGGAGCCGTTTGCGTACCGGTTCGAGCGGACAGGCGCCGCCCGGAGCGTGCTCGAGGGGTTCCGCGAAAGCGACCAGACGGTGCATCACCTGGCGGGGCGGCTCGTGCTGCTCCGCCCGATGGGGAAGGTGACGTTCGGTCACCTGGAGGATGCGAGCGGCAAGATCCAGCTGTACTTCAAGCGGGACGTATTGGGGGACGACGCCTACGGGATCCTCAAGGCGCTTGATCTGGGTGACGTGGTGGGCGTCGAGGGCCCGGTGTTCCGCACCCAGACGGGCGAGACCACGGTGCAGGTGCAGCGGCTCACGGTGCTGGCGAAATCGCTTCGCCCCTTGCCACTCGGCAAGGAGGACGCGAGCGGAGTCCGTCACGGCGAGTTGTCGGATCCGGAGCTCCGGGCCAGGCAGCGCTACGCCGATCTGGCGGTGCACCCGGAAGTCCGCGAGCTGTTCAAGCTGCGGGCGCGCGTCGTGAGTTACATCCGCAAGTTTCTCGATGCCCGCAGCTATCTCGAGGTGGAGACGCCCGTGCTGCAGCCGCTGTATGGGGGGGCGACCGCTCGCCCGTTCACGACCCATTACGAGGCGCTCGACACCACCGTGTATCTGCGGATCGCCGACGAGCTGTACCTGAAGCGCTGCATCGTCGGCGGGCTCGAGAAGGTGTACGAGATCGGGCACGACTTCCGGAACGAGGGGCTGTCGCGCTTCCACAACCCCGAGTTCACGATGGCGGAGTGGTACCAGGCCTACGCCGATTATGAGGTGATGCGCGACCTGACCGAGGACTTGCTCGCGAGCCTCGTGGAGGAGCTGTTCGGGGCGACCACGCTCGAGCGCCACGGGGCGACGCTGTCGTTCCAGCGCCCCTTCGCCCGGAAGGACTACGCGGCGCTCGTGCGCGAGACCGCCGGTGTGGACCTGGCCACGGCGACGGATGACGATCTGCGCCACGCGCTGCGCCGCCGCAACCTGGCGGAGGCGGACCAGCTCAGCGGCGCCAAGCTCGTGGACGAGGTCTTCAAGACCTACGTCGAACCGACGCTGATCCAGCCCACCTTCGTGAGCGATTACCCGGTGACGCTCTCGCCGCTCGCCAAGCTGAAGCGCGGCGATCCCACCAAGGTCGAGCGCTGGGAGCTGTTCATCCACGGCCGCGAGATCGCCAACGCGTTCAGCGAGTTGAACGATCCCGAGGAGCAGCGCCGCCGCTTCGAGCAGCAGGCGCGGCTGCGGGCCGCGGGCGACGAGGAGGCGCAGCGGCTGGACGAGGACTTCCTCCGCGCCCTGGAGTACGGCATGCCCCCCACCGGGGGTGTGGGATTGGGGGTCGATCGGCTCGTGATGGTCCTCGCGGACCAGGCGAACATCCGCGAGGTGATCCTGTTTCCGATGCTGCGGCCCGAATGATGGCGGCTCCCCCGCCCGCGGTGTGGCTCGGCGCGGCCGCGGTCGTGGTCTTCCTCTTCGCGCGCTTCGCGCGGGACCTGTGGCCGTCACGGCTCGAGCGCCAGATCGCCCTCCGCTACCTCCGCGGGCACCGCTCGTCACGGCTCGTGTCGCTGATCACGCTCATCGCCGTGGGCGGCGTGACCGTCGGGGTCATGGCGCTGGTTGTGGTGCTGGGCGTGATGAACGGGCTGCAGTCCGATCTGCGTGACAAGATCCTGGTGGCCAACCCGCATCTGCGGGTGCTCACCTACGGCGAGGGCCTGCGGCTGGACGACTGGCATCGAGTGCTCCAGCAGGTACGCCGCACGCCGGGCGTCGAGGCGGCGGCGCCGTTCGTGATGACGCAGGGGCTCATCTCCGCGGGGCACGACTACGCCGAGGGCGTGGTCGTCTTGGGAGTCGAGGCCGACACCGGCGGCCGTGCCGTGACGAGCTTCGCGCATCACTTCGTGAAGGGCGATCTCCGGTTCCGCACCCGCCGCTCGGACGTGGAGGGCGGGATCGCCTTGGGCACGCGCCTCGCCAGCAAACTTTCCGCCTTCCCGGGCGACGTGGTGACGCTGGTGTCGCCCGCCGGGGCGCGCTTCAACCCCAGCCTCGGCGCGTTCGTGCCGCAGTTCCACCGCTACGAGGTCACCGGCATCTTCGATACGGGGATGTACGAGTACGACAACAATTACGTGGCCCTCAGACGGAGCATCGCGCAGCGCTTCGCGGGCCTCGACACGGCGGTGACCGGCGTCGAAGTGCGACTCGGGGACCCGTGGAACGCCGCCCCATTCGGGCAGCAGCTCGAGCTGCAGCTGGGCTACCCGTATCGGGTGCTCGACTGGCAGTCGCAGAACGCCTCCCTCTTCTCGGCGCTCAAGCTCGAGAAACTCGCCATGGCGCTCGTGGTGTTCCTTATCTGTGTGGTGGCCGCTTTCAATGTGGTCGGCACGCTGACCATGGTCGTGCGCGACAAGACGCGGGAGATCGGCATCCTGCTCGCGATGGGATTGGCGCGCGCGTCGATCCGCCGCGTCTTCCTGGCGCAGGGGATCCTGATCGGCGTCGTGGGGACGTCGCTCGGCGCGACGCTGGGGTTCGTCCTGGGCGGGATGGTGAACCGCGGGCAGTGGATCCACATCGACCCATCGATCTACTTCATCGATCACCTCCCCGTGCGGACGCAGCCGCTCGACGCGCTGCTCGTCATCGCCGCGAGTCTGTTCGTGGCGACCCTCGCGCCGCTGTACCCCGCGATTCAGGCCGCCCGGCTCGACCCGGTCACGGCGATTCGGTACGAATGAGCGCGCTGCTCGAAGCCCGCGGCATTCGGAAGGTCTTCGCCGGCGGCGACGGCCAGCCGCTGGAGGTGCTGTGCGGCGTCGACGTCGCCGTGCATCGCGGCGAGGTGGTGGCGATCGTGGGCGCCTCGGGGGCGGGGAAGAGCACGCTGCTGCACCTGCTCGGCGCCCTGGACCGCGCCACGGCGGGCGACGTGTGGCTCGAAGGCTCGCGCTACGCCGATCGCGATCCCGCGGGCCTGGCTGAGATCCGGAATCGCAAGCTGGGGTTCGTGTTTCAGTTTCATCACCTGTTGCGGGAGTTCTCGGCGCTCGAGAACGTCATGATGCCGCTCTTGATCGGGGGCATACCGCCGCGGCGGGCGCGTACCCGCGCGGAGGAGTTGCTCGCGCAGGTGGGGCTCGCGGGGCGCATGGCGCACCGGCCGGCGGAGTTGTCGGGGGGCGAGCAGCAGCGCTGCGCCGTCGCGCGGGCCCTCGTGCACGATCCGAGCCTCGTCCTCGCCGACGAGCCGTCCGGGAATCTCGATCACGCGAACAGCGAGCGGCTGCACGAGATCTTCTTCCGGCTGGCGCGGGAGTTCGAGACGGCGGTCGTCGTGGCGACGCACAGCCGACCGCTTGCGAGCCGCGCAGACCGCATCCTGTGGCTCGAGGACGGACGCATCACCGCCGTGGAGTCCGTGGACGTGATACCCTGATGCTGTGCGACAGCTGTAAGGAACGGGAGGCGGTCATCAACCTGACCCAGGTCGAGCATGATTCCAAGGTCACGCTCCACCTGTGCGAGCAGTGCGCCCAGGCGAAGGGCGTGGAGACCGGTGTCTCCGTCCTCAAGTCGCCGCTGGGCGGTTTCATTACGGCGATGGGGAAGGGCGCCACGAGCCTGCTGCCGACCGCGGCCGACGGCCTGCGCTGCGCGACCTGCGGCGCCACGCTCAAGGACTTCCGCGAGAGCGGTCGACTGGGCTGTGCCCAGTGCTACGAAGCCTTCGACTCGCATCTGCGAGACCTGCTCCGGCGCCTGCACGGCTCCAGCCAGCACGTGGGCGAGGGGTATGTGGCCCCAGGCGCCGTGGACACCGACCCGCGGCGGCGGCTGCTCGATCTCAAGGAACAGCTGCGTCGGGCGGTCGAGAACGAGAACTTCGAGCTGGCGGCCGACCTGCGCGACCGCATCCGGGTGCTGGAATGATCGACCTGTCGCTCCTACCCGACGGCGGGATGAGCTGGCTCGATGCTTCGGGACCCAAAGGGAGTGTGGTGCTCTCCACCCGGATCCGGCTGGCCCGGAACCTCCAGGGCTACGCCTTCAGCCAGCGAGCCCAGGACGCGGATCGGAGTGGCGTGTTGACGCGGGTGGAGGAGGCGGTGGCGGCGAGCGAGCGGCTGACCGGCGCGGTCACGTTCCGGCTGGACCAGATGGAGCGGCCGGATCGGCAGTTGCTGCACGAACGGCACCTCGTCTCGAAAGAGCTGGCCGGCCTGGATCGTGAAGCCCGTCCCCGGCCGGGCGCTGCACTGCTGGTGCGGGGGCCGGTGGGGGTTATGGTCAACGAGGAAGACCACATCCGGCTGCACGGCATGCGCTCCGGGTTCGCCCTCGAGGAAGCGTATGTCGATCTGGAAGCGGCGGATGCCGAGTTGGGCCGGCTCTTGCCCTTCGCGTTTCACCCGGAGTTTGGCTATCTTACGTCGTGCCCGACCAACGCCGGGACAGGGCTGCGGGCCAGCGTGCTTATCCACTTGCCGGGCCTCGTCTTGACGAAGGAAATCGGCAAAGTCTTGCAGGGGCTGTCGCAGGTGGGCCTCACCTTTCGGGGGCTGTACGGGGAGGGCAGCGAGGTCGTCGGGAACTTCTTTCAGTTATCGAATCAGACGACCCTGGGGAAATCGGAGGAGGAGCTGCTCGACCACCTGGGCAAGATCGTGCGGCAGGTGATCGAATACGAAGAGCAGGCGCGCGAGAAGCTGCTCGAGAGCGCGCCCACTGAGGTGGCCGACAAGACGTGGCGCGCCTACGGGTTGCTCAGACACGCTCGCAGGCTGTCGTTCGAAGAGACGATGAATCTGTTAAGCGGTGTCAGGCTCGGGGCGGGCCTGAATCTGATCCCCGGGCTGAGTGTATATACTTTGAACAAGCTGTTGATCTTCACGCAGCCCGCGCACTTGGCGGTGCTGGAAAGTCGCACGACGGGAGACCCGGAGTTGCCGACGGTGCGCGCGACGTACGTGCGGCGGATCCTCGAGGCCGAGGCATGAACGGCTACAACTTCACCGATCGGGTGCGCAAGGTACTCCAGATGGCGCGGGAGGAGGCGGCGCGCCTGCACCACGAGTACGTCGGCACTGAGCACATTCTCCTGGGCTTGATCCGCGAGGGTGAGGGCGTCGCCGCGGCGGTGCTCACCAACCTGAACGTCGATCTGGAAGAGATCCAGCAGAAGATCGAAGAGACGGTCAAGAAGGGAAAGGCGGCGGCGGCCGCCGGGCCCGACCTCCCGTATACATCCCGCGCCAAGAAGGTCCTCGAGCTCGCGATGAGCGAAGCGCGGGAGTTGAACCATTCCTACGTCGGGACCGAGCATTTGCTGCTCGGATTGCTGCGCGAGGAGAAGGGGATCGCCGCGCAAGTGTTGACCGACGCGGGCGTCAACCTCGAGCAGGCGCGGGCGGAGACGTTGCGGCTACTGGGGAGCGAGATGCCGTCGACGCCGGCGACCGGCGGGTCCGGCACGCAGCCCGCCCAACCGAAAAGCGAGAAGAAGTCCAAGACGCCGGCGCTCGATCACTTCTGCCGCGACCTGACGCAGCTCGCGGGGGAAGGGCAGCTCGATCCGACGATCGGGCGGCAGAAGGAGATCGAGCGCGTCATGGAGATTCTGTCGCGCCGCAAGAAGAACAACCCCGTGCTCATCGGCGAGCCCGGCGTGGGGAAGACGGCGATCGTCGAGGGACTCGCCCAGCTCATCGCCAGCGGCCAGTGCCCGGACGCGCTCAAGGACCATCGCGTCCTCTCGCTCGACATGGCCGCGGTGATCGCCGGCACCAAGTACCGGGGGCAGTTCGAGGAGCGCCTCAAGGCGATCATCAACGAGATCGCCCAGAACCGCAACATCATCCTGTTCATCGACGAGCTGCACACCCTGGTGGGCGCGGGCGCGGCGGAGGGGGCGGTAGACGCCTCAAACATGCTGAAGCCGGCGCTCGCGCGCGGCGAGCTGCAGTGCGTCGGCGCCTCGACCCTGAACGAGTACCGCAAGTACATCGAGAAGGACGGCGCGCTCGAGCGGCGGTTCCAGACCGTCATCGTGGATCCGCCCACCGTGGACGAGACGATCGCGATCCTGAAGGGCCTGCGCAAGCGCTACGAAGAGCACCACCGCGTGGTCATCCCCGATCAGTCGCTCGAGTCCGCGGCCAAGCTGTCGGAGCGCTACATCACGGATCGGTTCCTCCCCGACAAGGCGATCGACGTGATCGACGAGGCGGGAGCACGGGCCCGGCTTGCCACGCAGGTGCCGCCCCCCGAAGTCGCCGCGCTGAAGGATCGGCTTGAGCAGATCAACGGCGAGAAGGAAGCCGCGGTCCGGGACCAGAACTTCGAGCGCGCCGCCGGTCTGCGCGACCAGGAGCGCGAGCTCCAGGCCGACATCCGCCGCAAGCAGGAGCAGTGGGAGAAGGAGCGCCAGACGCACCGGCCGACCATCAACGAGGAAGGCGTCGCCTTCATCGTGTCGCGCTGGACGGGGATTCCGGTCACCCGGCTCCAGGAGGCGGAAACCGCGCGGCTGCTCCGTATGGAGGACGAGCTGCACCAGACCGTGGTGGGACAGGACGAGGCGATCACGGTGATCTCGCGCGCCATCCGCCGCAGCCGCGCGGGCCTCAAGGATCCCAAGCGGCCCATCGGATCGTTCATCTTCTCGGGCCCCACGGGGGTCGGGAAGACGGAGCTGGCGCGGGCGCTGGCACGGTTCCTGTTCGCCGATACGAACGCGCTGATCCGGGTCGACATGTCGGAATACATGGAGAAATTCTCCGTGAGCCGGCTGATCGGCGCGCCTCCCGGCTACGTAGGCTACGAGGACTCCGGGACGCTGACGAAGGCCGTGCGGCGCAAGCCGTACTCGGTGGTGCTGCTCGACGAGATCGAGAAGGCCCATCCGGACGTGTTCAACATCCTGCTCCAGGTGTTGGACGAGGGGCACCTCACCGACAACTACGGCCGGGTGATCGATTTCAAGAACACCGTGGTCATCATGACCTCAAACGTCGGGGCGCGCGACATGGTGAAGAACAAGGCGCTGGGCTTCGCCCAGCCCGACAGCCGCGCGACGTTCGAGAAACTGTCGGAAAAGGTCAAGGAAGAGATCAATAAGACGTTCAATCCGGAGTTCCTCAACCGGCTGGACGACGTCATCGTATTCCATCCGCTCACGCACGACGAGCACTACGGCGCCAGACCGCTCAAGCGCGCGATCCAGAAGTACGTGGAAGACCCGCTGTCGGAGAAGATCCTGGTCGGGGAGTTCGCGCGGGGCGAGGAGATCGAAGTGGACGTAGCCCCGGACAAGGAACGGCTCGCGTTCCGCGCGCTCTCCGGCTCGAAGGCGTGAAGCGCCGGCTTTTTTTCGCCACCGTTATCAGCGCCGTGCTCCTCGCGCCGCGTTTCGTCGGCGCGCAGGGACAGCCAGGCGCCCGCGTCGACTCCATCACGGTCCGCGGCCTGCGCCGCCTCGATCCCGCCCAGGCGCTCGAGACGAGCGGCTTGGCCGCAGGGCGCACGTTGGGCTACCGCGACATTCAGCGGGCGATCCAGGCGCTGTACGGCACCGGGCAGTACGCGGACGTGCGGGTCCTCCAGGACACGATAGGCCGCCGCCAAGTGCTCATCCTCCAGCTGCGCGAGCAGCCTCTGCTTCTCAAGTGGGCCATCCGCGGCGTCACGCGGCTTTCGGAGAGCACCGTCCGGGAGAAGGTGCAGCTGGCAGAGGGGCGTCCCGTCAACCCGGCCGCGGTCGTTCACGCTGAAGCGCGGATCGACTCGCTGTACCGCGCGCGGGGCTATTACCTCGCGAGGGTGCACACCCTCCACGTCTATGATGCCGACTCGAGCCACGTGCGGATCATATTCGATGTGGACGAGGGGCGGCGCGTCGCCATCGCCCAGACCGATATCCAGGGCAACACCCGATTTCCCGACGCCGCGCTCGTGAAACAGATGAAGACGAAGCCGGAAGGCTTCTGGTGGTTCCGCTCCGGCGACTACGACGACGACAAGCTCCGCGAGGACCTCCTCGTGCGCCTGCCAGCCTTCTACGGGGGGCGCGGCTATGCCGACTTCCAGGTGCTCAAGGATACGCTGCTCGTCAACGACAGCACCGGCAAGGCCACGTTGGTGGTGCACGTGAGTGAAGGGCAGCCGTATCGCGTGGGCACGTTTGAGATCGTGGGGAACCGGCGCTTCTCGACGGATGAGCTGGAGCAGCTCTACCCGTTCGGCGGCAAGGGAGGGGCGGCGGGCGCGGCACACGCCCCGGCGCAGTACTTCAACGTCGAGAAGTGGAACGACGCCACCCAAGCGCTCCGGATGCTGTACTATAACAACGGCTACCTCTACATGAACGCGCGGGCCGACGTCGTGCGACGGACCGGCCCGGACGGCGCGCCGGTGGTAGATCTCCGCTGGGTCCTGACCGAGGCACAACCAGCCGTCGTCAACAAAGTCGAGATCGTCGGTAACGAGGTGACGCACGAGCGCGTCATCCGCGATGCGATCGTGGTGCTGCCGGGTGACGTGTTTCGGCAGGATGCGATGATTCGCTCGTACCAGAACATCTCCAACCTCGGCTTCTTCGACCAGCCGCTCCCCCTGCCCGATACCCGTCCCGTGAACGACCAGGGAGACGTCGACGTGATCTTCCGGGTGACCGAAAAGCACACCGGCAGCGTCAACTTCGGAGCATCGCTGGGACAGGGCACGGGCGTCGGCGGGTTCATTGGGCTCGAGGAACCGAACTTGCTCGGCCTGGGGAAGCGGGGCCGCCTGCAGTGGCAGTTCGGCCAAAACATCAACGACTTCGACCTGTCGTACACCGATCCGGCGCTGCGACAATCCCGGATCTCGGGCACGCTCGGCCTGCACGACTACCGCGTCCGCTACCAGATCGCCAATCTGGGTACGCTCAAGACTCGGGGAGCGAGCCTGGAGTTTGGCATCCCCGCGTTCGGTGACCGATACACGCGCCTGTTCCTGGCGTATGCCGCAGACGTGCAGACCTTCACGGGCACGAGCACCAGCGCCCCGCTGGCGGCCCTGTACAGTTGCAACGATTGCCTGCGCTCCACGATCAGCGCTTCTGTGATGCGGGACACCCGCATTGACATGCCGTTCCCAACCGGGGGGACGATGCACCAAGTGGGGATCGCGCAGAGCGGCGGCCTGCTCGGCGGCACGGGAGACTTCCAACGAGTGGATCTCGAGGGTCACTGGTATGCGCCGCTGGGCGACGTCGGCCCGCGAGGGAAAGGGCAATTCAAGTTCGTGCTGGCACTCGCCGCGCGCTCCGGGTTCGTTTTCGGGACCGCGCCGTTCATCAATCAGTTGTTCACCATGGGCGGGACACAGTTCGGCATCCGCCTGCGCGGCTATGACGAGTTCTCGATCACGCCGACTGGGTACGACCCCAATGCGAGCAGCGGGGTCGCAAGCGCGGGAGCTTTTGGGAAGGCGTTCTTCAGCATTACGGGTGACGCAGGCGTCCGAATCTCCCAGATGTTGTACATGGACGTCTTCACCGACGCCGGGAACGTCTGGGCACGCGCGCCGGAGTTCGATCCGACGCGCCTGTTCCGCAGCCTCGGCGTTGGAGTCAGCATGATCTCACCGCTCGGCCCCATCGGCGTCGACTGGGCGTACGGATTCGATCGGAAGGACCTGCTTGGGCGGCCGGCCCCGGGCTGGAAGATCCACTTCCGGCTTGGGAACGCGCTCTTTCAATAACATTGGAGCCCGCGCCGCACGAGCCGGGTTCTTTCCAGGGACGGGAGACAGCTATGAGGCGGGCAGTCAGCGTATGGATATGGCTCGGGGTACTCGGGGCGGGGTCGGCGGGCGCGCAAGCGACCGGCCCCTCGCTCAAGATCGCGTTCATCAACTCGCGCCAGGTGCTGCAGCAGACGCCGGGCTACCAGACGGCCGAGTCCACCTTCAATCGAGATCTCCAGAGGTTCCAGGACGAGGTGCAGAAGCTCCAGCACCAGTTCGACTCGACGGTGCAGGCGTTTGATCAACAGGCGATCGCCCTGTCCCCCGCTGCCAAGCAGGCGAAGCAGAAGGAACTCCAGCAGCTGCAGCAGCGCCTGGAGCAGCGCTCGACCGAGCTGCGCCAGAAGGCGCAGCAACGCGAACAGGAGCTGCTGCAGCCGATCCAGGAGCGGGTCAACGCCGTCATTAAAGGGCTGCGAGCGGAGGGCAACTACGCTCTCATCTTCGACGCCGACGCGCCGGGCAGCAACATCGTCGCAGCCGACCCGGCGCTCGACCTCACGCCCAAGGTTTTGCAGCGGCTCAAGCAGAGCCAGTAGAGGGCGACGCCCTGAGCGCGCTGGAGGGGGGTGCGCGGCCCGTCACGGCGGGGGAGCTGGCGGCCCTGACGGGGGGACGTTTAGTCGGATCCGCGAGTGTTGCGGTGCACAGCGTGGCGCCCCTCGACCGGGCCGGTCCGCGCGATCTGTCTTTTCTTGCCAGCCGCCGCTATCTCCCCTACTTTCAGCAGTCTCGGGCGGCGATCGTCCTGTGCAAGCCGCAGTTCGCCGATGAGCCGCGCGGACCCGCGTGCCGCGTCATCGTGCCCGATCCGCATGTCGCCCTCCTCGCCGTCATCCCCGCGCTCTACCCGCAGCGCGTGTGGGAGCCTGGGGTACACGTCACGGCCGTGATCGGGCGTGGCACCGAGTGGCGAGATCCCGTGGCGATCGGTCCCTACGCCGTGGTGGGCGCGGGCGTGCGGCTGGGCAAGAACGTGCGCATCGGGGCCGGGTGCGTGGTGGGCGACGGCGTGCAGATGGGAGACGACGTCGAGTGCTATCCACACGTGGTTTGCTACAGCGGCACGATCGTGGGGAACCGAGTGATCCTGCATGCCGGGGCACGGCTCGGGAGCGACGGCTTCGGGTATATTCCCGGCAAGCACGGGGAGCTGCCGCAGAAGATCCCGCAGATCGGTCGCTGCATCGTCGGCGACGACGTCGAGATCGGTGCGAACACCACGATCGACCGGGGCAGTGTGGACGACACGGTGATCGGCGCCGGGACGAAGATCGACAACCTGGTCCAGGTGGGCCACAACGTACGCATCGGGTCGCGCTGCCTGATCGCCGGCCAGGCCGGCATCGCCGGGAGCACGCACGTGGAAGATGACGTGTTCCTGGCAGGCCAGGCGGGGATCGTCGACCACGTGACGATCGGACGGGGCGCACGCGTGACGGTACAAGGCGGCGTGATCGGCGACATCGAGCCCGGAGCGACCGTGTCGGGGTATCCGGCACGGAGCCACCGCGAGTTCCTCAGGGCGCAGGGTGCGCTGTACCGGCTGGCGCGGATCGTGGACGACCTCGAAGCCCTAGTGCGGGCGACCGATGACTCCCAACCCTAGGCGCTCGATCGAGCGCAAGGCCTCGCTGCGCGGCACCGGGTTGCACACCGGTGTCGCGGCAGAAGCGACGTTTCTCCCCGCGCCCTCCGGTCAAGGGATCGTGTTCCGGCGCATCGATCTGCAAGGGCGCCCGGAGGTGCCGGCGCGTCTGACCGAGGTCGAGGCGGTGGAACGGCGTGTGGCCATCGGCCACGGGGATTCGACGATCCACACGGTCGAGCACCTGCTGGCGGGAGTCGCGGCGCACGAGATCGACGACGTGACGGTCGAGCTGTCCGGGCCGGAGCCCCCGATCCTGGACGGCAGCGTCCAGCCCTATTTCCAGGCGCTCGCCGAGGCGCGACCCGTGGAGGTGGGGGGCGATGCCGTGGTCCTGACGGTTCCCGCACCGTTCTCGGTGACCGAGGGCGACTGCTCCTACGTCGTGGCGCCGGCCAAGGAGTTCCGCCTGACCGTCACGATCGAGTGGGCGCACCCCCTCATCGGGCGTCAGGTGGGGAGCTACGAGGTGACGGCGGAGGCCTTCGGGCGGGAGCTCGCTCCGGCACGGACCTTCGGCTTCACGAGGGAGATCGCGGCGCTCCGCGCGAAAGGGCTGATCAAGGGTGCGTCCGAGGGCAGCGCGATCGTGCTGGACGAGCGGGGCATCGTGAACGGGGGCAAGCTCCGCTGGCCCGACGAGTTCGTGCGCCACAAGGCGGCCGACATCGTCGGCGATCTCGCGCTCACGGGCGCCCGCATCCGGGCCCACGTGATCGCGACCCGCCCGAGCCACAAGGGCAACGTGGCGCTGGCGGCCGCGCTCGCGCGCGCGGCGCAGCGTACGGGGCCGCCCAAGATGGATATCGGCCGGATCATGGACGTCCTGCCGCACCGCTACCCCTTCCTGCTCGTCGACCGCATCATCGAGATCGAGGGGCAGCAGCGCATCGTCGGCATCAAGAACGTCACCATCAACGAGCCGTTCTTCCAGGGGCACTTTCCCGGCCTGCCGATCATGCCCGGGGTGCTGATCATCGAAGCGATGGCGCAGGTGGGAGGCATGCTTCTGATGAGCCACTTCGAGGGGCAGAGCGTCGAGGACAAAGTGGTCTACTTCATGTCGCTCGACAACGTGAAGTTCCGCCGCCCCGTGGTCCCCGGGGACCAGATCCGTTTCGAGCTCGAGATGCTCCAGTTCCGGGGCAAGACGTGCCGGATGAAGGGCGTGGGCTACGTGGACGGGCAGGTCGTGGCGGAAGCGGAGATGATGGCGATGGTCACCGACAAGTGATTCACCGCACGGCGCTGGTCGATCCCACGGCGCATCTCGGGCAGGACGTGTCGATCGGCCCGTACAGCATCGTCGGTCCTCGCGTGACGGTGGGCGAGCGTTCCACGCTGGCGGCGCACGTCGTGCTGGAGCGCAACGTCAAGCTCGGGGCCGGCGTGAAGGTCGGCTACGGGACCGTCATCGGCAACGACCCGCAGGATCTCAAGTACGGGGGGGAGGAGACCTGGGTCGAGATCGGGGACGACACGGTGCTGCGCGAGTACTGCACGGTCAATCGCGGAACGGTGACGACCGGGAAGACCACCGTGGGCCGCCGTTGCTTCCTGATGTCGTACGTGCACGTCGCCCACGATTGCGTCATCGGCAACGACGTCATCATGGCGAACGCCGTACAGATGGCCGGTCACGTGACGGTCGAGGATCGGGCCATCATCAGCGGGCTTGTGCCGATCCACCAGTTCGTGCGGATCGGCACGTTTGCGTTCGTGGGCGGTGCGTCGCGCGTCAACCAGGACGTGCCGCCGTATACCAAGGCCGTGGGGAATCCAGTGCATCTCTATGGGCTCAACTCCGTGGGGTTGCAGCGGGCGGGGTTCGCGCCGGAGGTGAAGCTGGCGCTGAAGCGCGCCTACCGGCTGCTGTTCAACTCGGATCTCACCGTGAGCCAGGGGATCGCGCGGGCCCGCGCCGAGCTGCCGAGCGCCCCGGAGATCGAGCACTTCCTGCGTTTCATCGAGGGTTCCGAGCGAGGGGTGCTGGTGTGACCGGGCGGCCGGTGCGCGTCGGCGTCGTCGGCACCGGAGCTCTGGGCTATCACCACGCGCGGCTGTTGCGGCGTCTCGCGGACGCCGAGCTCGTCGGCATCTACGACATCAATCCCGCCCGCGCGGGGCAGGTGGCCCGCGAGCTCGAGACGGTCGCGCACCGGTCGCTCGATGCGCTGCTCGACCGCGCGGAGGCCGTGACGGTGGCCGTGCCGACGCCGGCGCACACGAGCGTCGGGCTGGCGGTCCTGGAGCGCGGTCTGGCGCTGCTGATGGAGAAGCCGCTGGCGGACTCGGTGGACGGGGCGGAGCAGCTGGTGCGGCGAGCCACAGCGTCGCACGTGGTGCTGCAGGTCGGCCACGTCGAGCGCTTCAACCGCGCCGTGCGCGCGGCCGCGCCCTACCTGGAGGAGCCGCGGTTCCTCCAGACCGAGCGCCTCGCGCCATTCCAGCCGCGCGGCACCGACGTCGCGGTGACCCTCGACCTCATGATCCACGACCTCGATCTGGTGCTCGAGCTGGTGCGCTCGGAGGTCACGGACGTGCGGGCGACCGGGGTCGCGATTCTCACGCCCCATGTGGACATCGCCAACGCGAGGGTGGAGTTCGCGAACGGCGCCGTGGCGAACGTCACGGCGAGCCGGGTGTCACGCGAGCGCACGCGCAAGCTCCGCATCTTCCAGTCCACCGGATACTTCTCGCTCGACCTGGCGCAGGGCGGCGGCGACTTCTACCGCCTCAAGCCCGGGTGGCAGGCCCTCGGGGCCACGACGCTCGAGGCCATCGTCGAGCACGTGCGGTTGCAGGCCTCCGAGGCGGAGCCGCTCGGGCTCGAGTTGGAGAGCTTCGTCCGCGCCGTGCGCGGCGAAGGCGAGGTGGTCGTGTCGGGCGCAGCCGGGGCGCAGGCCCTGGCGCTCGCCTTCCGGGTCGCCGGGGCCGTAGAGGCCGCGCCGCTCGCCGCGGCGCGGCCGTGAGCCGACGCCCCCGCATCTACGTCTCCGCGGGCGAGCCCTCGGGCGACGCGCACGCCGCGGCCGTGGTGAGCGCCTTGGGCGGGCGTCTCGACGCCGACGTGGAGGCGTTCGGTGGGCCCTGCCTCGAGGCGGCGGGCGCGACCGTCCTCGACCGCATGGAGCATTACTCGGTCGTGGGGTTTGTCGAAGCCATGTGGAAGGTGCCGTCGCATTTCCGGCTGCTGAAACGCGTCCGCGCCGCGTTCGAGGCAGGGCGGTACGATCTCGCCATCCTGGTCGACTACCCCGGGTATCACCTACGCGCGGCGGCGGCCGCTGCGGCGGCGGGCGTGCCGGTGCTCTATTACATCGCACCCCAGATGTGGGCGTGGGCGCCGCGGCGGGTTCGCTGGCTCCTGTCGGTGCGCCGGCTCGCGGTGATCCTCCCGTTCGAGGAAGCGTTCTTCCGGGACCGCGGCGTTGCGGCGACGTTCGTCGGGCATCCGCTGCGTGATCGCCCCCCGGGGCCGGGGCGGGTGGAGGCCCGGCGGGCCCTCGGGATCGATGCGACGCGCCCCGTGCTCGGCCTCTTTCCCGGGAGCCGCGCGCAGGAGGTACAGCGGCTCTGGCCCGCATTTCGGGACGCGGCCCACGCGATCCTCGCGCAGCGGCCTGAGGTGCAGGTCGTGGTCGCCGGAACGGCCCAGAGCCGGTATCCGGGGCCGGGAGCGATCCGCATCCACACCGGCGATCCGGTCCCCGTGTTCGCCGCGGTCGATGCCGCGCTCTGCAAGGCAGGGACGACGACCATCGAAGCGGCGCTCGCCGACGTCCCCATGGTGATCGCCTATAGCCTGCATCCCATTTCGTTCGCGATCGGCATTCGCCTGTTGCGCGTGCCGCGGGTCGGCCTGGTGAATCTCATCGCCGAACGCGAGGTGGCCCCGGAGTTTCTCCAGCGAGCGGCGACGCCGGCGGCTCTGGCCGGGGCGGTGCTCCCGCTCCTGGACCGAGACGGCGACGCGGCCCGTCTCCAGCGCCAGGGGCTGGCCCTGGTGCGGGAGCGGCTGGGGCCTCCCGGCGCCGCGGAGCGCGTCGCGGACATCGTCGCGGAGCTGGTGGGGTGAAACTGCGCTGGGCCGAGCCGGCTGTTTCGCGTCTGGCCGCTGCGCTCGCACGCCTGCTCGCCGCCACGTGGCGCTATCGTGTCCACGGGTGGGGGCGCGTGCAGGCGGCGCGCGCTACGGGCCGGCCGATCGTGTACGTCCTGTGGCACAGCGGGTTGTTGCCGCTCATCCACAGCCGGCGCGGCGAGGGGGTCGCGCTCCTCATCAGCCGCCACCGGGACGGTGGCTATTTGGCCGAGCTATGCGAGCGATGGGGATACCGCATCGTGCGGGGGTCGAGCCAGAGGGGCGGAGCCGTCGGCCTGCTGGGCTTGATTCGCTACCTGCGCGATGGCACCGAAGTGGGGACCACGCCGGACGGCCCGCGCGGACCGGCTGAGCAGTTGAAGCCCGGTGTACTCGTGGCGGCGCAGCACGCGCACGCCCTCGTCATCGCGATGGGAGCGCAGCCTTCCTCCGCCTGGTGGCTACGGTCCTGGGATCGGCTGTGCATCCCCAAGCCGTTCGCCACGGTCGACGTGAGCTACGGCCCGCCGCTCGAGATCGAAGCAGGGAAGGAGGGGCTACGCCGGGGCATGGTGGCCGTGGAAGCGGCGTTGCGCGAGGTGACATACGGGCGGGACGGGGGAAGGGGGACGGGGGACGAGTGAGCACGGCTCGTGTTGCGCGGTGGCTGTGGGGCGGCTCGCCAGCGGCGCGCGCGGCACGGGTGCCCCTTGTGCCCCTGGCCGTGGCGTACGGTGCGGCCATGCGGCTGCGGGCGGCGGCGTATCGCCGTGGCCTGTTCTCCGTCGAGGCCCTTTCCCTCCCCGTGGTGGCGGTGGGTAACCTTTCCGTTGGGGGTACGGGGAAGACACCGCTCGCGGCGTGGATTGCGGCGTACTACGCGGCCCGGGGCGTGAAGCCCGGGATTCTGGTTCGCGGCTACGGAGCGGATGAGTCGCTGGTGCACCAGCGGCTCGTGCCCGAAGCGGTCGTGGTCGCGCATCCCGATCGCGGCGCAGGCGCACGCCGCGCCCTGGCCGGCGGAGCGGACGTGCTGGTACTCGATGATGCGTTCCAGCACCTGCGCGTCGCCCGGGACCTGAACATCGTCGTCGTGAGCGCGGAGAGCGCGGCGGCGCCCCGCTGGGCGTTGCCGGCGGGACCGTGGCGCGAGAGTTGGCAGGCCGTGGACCGTGCCGACTGGATCGTCGTCACGCGCAAGCGAGCAGGGAACGATGCGGCGAGGGCGCTCGCCGGGCAGCTCGCGACGCTCGGAGGTGGCGTACCCGCGGCGGTGGCGCACCTCAGGATCGAGCGGCTCGAGGGGTTGCACTCGGGAACCCGGCACGGGACGGACGTGGTGCGGGGCCGCCGCGTCGTGGCGGCCGCCGGGATCGCCGATCCGGAGAGCTTCGCGGCCCAGCTCGCGCAGCTCGGCGCCAGCGTGCAACTCGTGGCGTATCAAGATCATCAGCGCTATGACGCGGGCAAGGTTGAGCGACTCGTGCGGGCCGCGCTGGAGACGGATTATGTTGTAGTCACCGAGAAAGACGCCGTAAAGCTGCGCGGCCGCTGGCCACGGGGGGTGCCTGAGCCCCTGGTGGCGGCGCTCGATCTCCGCTGGGAGCGGGACGGCCGGTCATTCGAAGAGGCGCTCGCCGCGGCGCTCGGAGAATCCGGCGCCCCGCGACCGTAACCAGGCGACCACGGTTATGAGCGAACCAGCGATCAAGCCCGGGGCACATCCCGCGATCCGGCCGGATAAAGACACCTTTCTGGCCGAGGAGAATCCGTTCGAAGCGATGATGGAGCGCTTCGACCACGCCGCGCAGCTCCTCAAGCTCGATCCCGGTCTCTACAAGGTCCTCCGTAACGCCGAAAAGCAGATCATCGTCTCGGTCCCGGTCATCCGTGACACCGGAGAGCTCGAGGTCTACACCGGGTATCGGGTGTTGTATAACACCGCACGCGGTCCCGCAAAGGGTGGGATCCGATTCGACCTCAACGTGACCCTCGAGGAGGTGAAGGCGCTCGCGGCGTGGATGACCTGGAAGTGCGCGCTCGTGAACATTCCGTTCGGCGGGTCCAAGGGCGGCGTGGTCTGCGATCCGGCCGCGATGTCCATGGGCGAGCTGGAGCGGATCACGCGCCGCTACACGGCCAGCATCATCGAGACCCTTGGGCCGGACTCGGACGTGCCGGCGCCCGACGTCAACACGAACGAGCGGGTGATGGCGTGGATCATGGATACGTACTCCATGCACAAGCGTCATACGGTGACGTCGGTCGTTACGGGCAAGCCCGTCGAGATGGGGGGCTCGCTCGGCCGCCGCGAGGCGACGGGGCGGGGGTGCATGTTCATGACGCGCGAGGCGCTGGCGCGGATCGGCCGCTCGCTCAAGGGAGCACGCGTGGTCGTCCAGGGCTTCGGCAACGTCGGCTCCGTGTCGGCCGACCTGATGACGCGCGAGGGGGCGTCCCTCGTGGGCGTGGCGGACAAATCGGGAGGGCTTTACAACCCGCAGGGCCTAGACGTGGCCGACCTCCTGAAATGGGCGCGGGAGCACCGCCAGCTGGCGGGTTATCCAAAAGCCGACGCGGTCGGGAACGAGGCGCTGCTCGCGCTGGACTGCGACGTCCTGGTTCCGGCGGCGACTGAGAACGTGATCACGCGCAAGAACGCCGCGCAGATCAAAGCCAAGGTGATCTGCGAGGGTGCCAACGGCCCGACGACGGCGGCCGCCGACGAGATTCTCGAAAAGCAGGGGGTCTTCGTCATTCCCGACATCCTGGCGAACGCGGGCGGCGTGACCGTGAGCTACTTCGAATGGGTGCAGGATCGCGGCGGCTACTTCTGGGACGAGGAGACCGTGAACCGGCGGCTCGAGAGCATCATGACGCGATCGTTCGCGGAGGTGATGACGATGGCCGACGGGCACAAGGTGAGTAACCGGATCGCCTGCTACATGCTCGCCGTGGACCGGGTGGCGGCGATGCACCGGCTGCGCGGTATGTATGCGTGATGCGCTACCGCGTGCTGGCCGTGGGGCGCATCCGGGACGCGGCGCTCCGCGCGGCGTGTGACGAGTACCTGGACCGGCTGCGCCACTACACGCGGGTCGAGGAGCGGGAGGTGAAGGACGAGGCGCGAATCCTCGGGGCGGTGCCCGACGGTTCGCGCCTCGTGGCGTTGTCGCGGTCGGGAGAGCAATGGACGTCGGCGCAGCTGGCGGAATGGACGGCGCGCTGGGAGCAGGAAGATCGCGACGTGACCTTTGCGATCAGTGGTCCGGAGACGCTCCCCGAGCCCGTGCTCCGCGCAGCGGAGCGTGTGTGGAGCCTGTCCCGGCTGACGTTCCCGCACGAGCTGGCTCGCGTGATTCTGTACGAGCAGCTGTACCGGGCCTACACCATCAGGCGCGGGGAGCCATACCATCGCGGTACTTGAGCTCAGCCCCGCCGATCGCGCGGCGCTGCTCCGGCTGGCGCGGGAGGCGCTCGGGGCCGCCCTCGCCGGGTGCGAGAGTCCCGCGCTTCCCGACGGTCCCGGCGTGTGGCAGCGGCGTGGGGCGTTCGTCACCCTCGGGGCCGCGGGAGCGCTGCGCGGCTGTGTCGGTCACGTGCGTCCGGACCGGCCGCTTGCCGACGTCGTGCGCGTCGCGCCGGCCCTGCCGGAGCGGATCGTGATCGGCCGCGACGGCCTCCTGGTGCGGCGCGGGGCCGCGTCCGCGCTGCTGCTGCCCCAGGTGGCGCCTGAATACCATTGGGAGCCCCGCGCCTTTCTCTCCGCCACCTGCCGCAAAGCCGGGCTCTCCGCCGACGCCTGGCGGGAACCGGGGACGCAGGTGTTCACGTTCCAGGCGGAGGTGTTCTCAGAGATCCGGGATGGGGGAGACGGGATGCGGGAAGCGTGATACCACGGATCGTCACCACGCCGCTCGCCCCGCTGGCCCTGCCCGAGCGGCTGGTTGCCCCGCGCCGGGTCGCGCCCGGCGTGGTCGCCGCGGCGCTGCCCGGGCCGGGGGCCGACCGTCTCGCCCAGGGCGAGGTCCTGGTCGTTACAACCGGTCAGCAGCCCGGGCTGCTCACGGGCCCCCTGTACACGATCTACAAGGCGCTGTCGGCCATCGCCCTGGCCCACCGGCTGGAGCGGGAGTGGAGCGTTCCGGTCGTGCCGGTCTTCTGGGTGGCGGGCGACGACCACGATTTCGCCGAGGCGAACCACACCTTCGTGCTCGACGCGCAGGGTGACGTGGCCGAGCTGCGCCTGCGCGAGCGCCCTGCGGACGCGCCGCTCCTACCCCTGTCGAAGGAGCGCTGCGGGGCAGAGATCGCGACGGTGCTCGAGCGTGTGCGCACGGCGACGCCCGAGACCGAGTTCAAGGGTGCCGTGCTCGACTGGCTCGCGGCCGCGTACCGGCCCGAGGCCACGCTTGCCGATGCCTTCGCGGGGGCTCTGCACGCGTTGCTCGGAAGCCGCGGCCTGGTGGTGCTGCGGGCCCACGACCGCAGCGCCAAGGAGGCCGCGGTTCCGGCGATCCTCAAGGCGCTGTCGGTCACGCTCCCCGATGGTCACACCCCGGTGCTGCTGGAAGCGCGGCAGGGGCGGGACCGCCTGCGCGTCGACGGAGACGGCTGGTTGACGCGGCGCAGTGACGAGCGTTTCACGCGCTGGGACCTCGAGCGCATCGCACGCGAGCAGCCGGAGCGGTTCTCTCCGAACGTGCTGTTGCGCCCGGTGGTCGAGGTGATGCTGCTGCCGACTGTGGCGTACGCCGCAGGGCCGGCGGAGCTCGGCTATCTCCCGGAGGCCACACCGCTCTACGCGGTAGTGGCTGGGTCGGACGCCCCGGGGATCGTGCCCCAGAAACCAGTGCCGCGCTGGTCGGGGGTACTCGTCGAAGGGCGCGTGGACAAGCTGCTCACCCGTCACGGCCTGCGGCTCGAGGAGCTGGACGGGCAGCCCGGTGGCCTGGAGGCGCGATTGGTACGCGAAACGCTGCCGCCTGAGACCGAGGCCCGTTTCACCGAGCTGCGCCAGAGTCTCGAGACGCAGTACGCGCGTCTGGCGGAGGCCGTGGAGCAGGTGGATCCGACGCTGGCCCGACCGGTACAGTCAGCCCGCAACGGTGCGCTCGCGGGCGTGCAGGAGCTCGAGAAGCGGCTGCTCGCGAGCCTCAAGCGGGAGAACGAGACGCTGCTGCGCCAGCTAGCGCGCGCGCGGGTCGCGGTGGCGCCGCGGGGTGAGCCGCAGGAGCGCGTGCTCACCCTGGCGTCCTTCCTGATCCGGTACGGACCCGAGCTACTCGACGCGCTGGCGCAAGAGGTGGCGCGCTGGGCGGACGCCTCGTAGTATCCCTGCCATGTGGGTGCTGGCGATCATCCTGCTCGTCGCCCTGATGATCCCGATCGCGGCCATTCTGGTGGATTCCCCACTCGGGCGCTCAGTGGCGCGACGCCTCGAGGGCCCGGCGAGCGGGAGCGCTGGCGGTGACGTGAAAGCGTTGGAGCGGCGGCTCGACGTGCTGGAGAGCGAGCTCGCCGACCTGACCCGCTCGGTATCCGGCATGCACGACGAGCTGCAGTTCGTGCAGCGCTTGCTGGAAGACCCCAAGAAGAAGCAGTCTTGACGAGCCGGGAGCCGGGAGGCGGCCGCCACGCCGCTCAAGTCGCGGCCGGCATCCTCCTGACCCGCGTGCTCGGCTACCTGCGCGAGCGCCTCTTCGCATACTACTTCGGGAACGCGAGCGTCGCCGCGGACGCGTTCCGGGCCGCGCTCCGCATCCCCAACGCGATCCGCAACCTCCTGGGCGAGGGGACGCTCTCCGCCTCGTTCATTCCGGTATACGCCGCGCTGAGCCAGCGAGCCGACCGCCGGGCCGCGCGGGCGCTTGCCGGCGCCGTGCTGGCGCTGCTGCTGCTCGCTACGGGCGCGCTCGCGGTGCTGGGGATCGCCTTCGCGCCCGGCATCACCACGCTGATCGCGAAGGGCTTCGACGCCCCGCGCCGGGACCTGACGATCACGCTGGTGCGGATTCTCTTCCCCATGACCGGCCTCATGGTCGTCTCCGCGTGGTGTCTGGGCGTCCTCAACACGCACCGCCGGTTCTTCCTGCCCTACGCCGCGCCGGCGTTGTGGAATATCGCGGGGATCGTCGCGATGGTGGGGGCGGGGACGTGGTTCGCGAATCACGCCCTGCCGCTCGACCGGCAGCTGCACCGGTTGGCCTTGGCCCTGGCGTGGGGGACGGTGGCGGGCTCGCTCCTTCAGATCGCCGTGCAGCTGCCGGCGTGCTGGCGGCTGCTCGGCGGGATCGCCCTGCGGGCGAGTGTGGCGCCGGAAGGCGTGCGTGAGGTGATCCGGGCCTGGCTGCCGCTGCTCCTCGGTGCGGGGGTAGCGCAGCTCTCGGGGTTCGTGGACACGGTGCTCGGCTCGTTCACCGGACCGGGCGGCGTGTCGGCCCTGGGGTACGCGCAACTGGTGCAGGTCCTGCCGGTGAGTCTGTTCGGTGCGTCCTTCGCCGCCGCCTCCCTCCCCGAGCTGGCGCGCGACGCCGCCGCTGCGACGCCCAACGAGCAGCTCCGGGGCCGTATCGCCACCGGGTTCCGGCGCATCACGTTCTTTGTGCTGCCCTCGTCGTTCGCGCTCGTGGTGCTCGGGCCCGCAATCGTTGCCGCGCTGTTCCAGACGGGCCGCTTCGACGCGGACGACACGGCCCTGGTGGGGGGCGTCCTGGCCGCCTACGGCGTCGGTTTGCTCGGCCAGGCGACGGTGAAGCTGTTCGCCTCCGGATTCTACGCGTTGCGCGATACGCGCACCCCGGTGAAAATCGCGACCTTCTCGCTGGCTCTCTCGACGGGGCTCGCCATCGTCCTGATGCGGCGGTACGGGGTAGCGGGGATCGCGCTGGGATCGTCGCTCGGATCCACAGTCAACGTCGTGCTGCACCTGCGGGACCTGGACCGCCGCATCGGGGCGATCCTGGGCGCCGTGGAGTGGCGGGCGGCCGGCGTGAGCCTGGTCGCGGCCGCGGCTGCGGCCGCGGCTGCCGCCGCGGTCGTCCGGGTCGTCCCCGCGGCGGCGGGGCCGATCGTCATCGCCCTTCTCGCCCTGGGTATCTTTGGCATGATGTACGGAGCACTCGCTTTTGCCCTGAAGCACCCCGACGCCGCACGCCTGTGGAAACTCGTGACCTGATCGCCCGCAAGCTCGAAGCGTTGCCGGACGAGCCCGGTGTGTACCTGTGGAAGGACGCTGCGGGCGAGATCCTCTACGTCGGCAAGGCGAAGAGCCTGCGGGGCCGCGTCCCGAGCTATTTCGGCCCCGACGCCGACGCCACCCCGGAGCACGCCGCGCTGGTGCGTCAGATCGCGGACCTCGAAACGATCGTCGTGCCAAGCGAAGCGCAGGCGCTGCTGCTCGAGAACAACCTGATCAAGGAGCACCGGCCGCGCTTCAACATCCGGCTCACCGACGACAAGAGTTATCCGCACATCGCCGTGACGCTGGGCGAGCCGTTCCCGCGCGTGCTGGTCGTGCGGCGGGTCATGATCCCGGACGCCCGCTACTTCGGGCCGTACACCGACGTGGCGACGCTGCGCCAGACCCTCAACATCATCCGCCGCCTCTTCACGGTGCGCTCGTGCTCGTGGGACCTGCCGCGCGACGCGCCCGACCGGCCCTGTCTCGACTATCACATCGACCGCTGCCGGGCCCCGTGCGTAGGATACCAGAGCCGGGAGGACTATCGCCGCATGATCGACGACGTGCTCCTGTTCCTCGAGGGGGAGACCGTCGACGTGCGGGGACGAATGCGCGAGCGGATGCTCGAGGCGAGCGGTCGGCAGGACTTCGAGCGGGCCGCCCAGCTGCGGGATGCCCTCAAGTGGCTCGACCAGCTGGAGCAACCGCAGGCGGTGGAGCTCGTGGGGGGCGGCGACGCGGACGCCATCGGCTTCGCCCGCGACGGCGACGACGCGTGCGGGGTGATCGTACGGGTGCGCGACGGCCGTATGATCGCGCGGGAACACCGCTTTCTCGAGAACGTGGAGCGCGAGCCGGACGGCGCCGTGCTCGCCGCCTTCCTCGTGCGCTTCTACCTCCCGCTCGACGCGCGGGCGAGCCGGGTGCTGCTGCCGTTCGCGCCCGAGGACTTCGAGTCGCTCCGCTCGCTCGCCCCCGCGATCGCGTGGCACGTGCCGCAGCGGGGCACGGGGACCAAGCTCGTCGAGCTCGCCGACCAGAACGCGCGCCACCTGCTCGAGAGCCTGCTGATCGAAACGTTCGACCTGGAGGAGCGGGCGGCGGACCCGGTGTACGCGCTGGGCCGGGACCTCGGGCTCACGGTGGTGCCGCGTGCGTTCGTCTGCATCGACATTTCGACCAACCAGGGGCGGGACACGGTCGGCTCACTCGTGTGGTTCGAGGCCGGGCGCCCCAGGAAGGGAGAGTACCGCCGGTTCAAGATCAAGGCGGCGGCTCCCCAGGACGACTACGGCGCGATTCACGAGGTGGTGACGCGCTATCTGACGCGCCGGCGGGACGAAGGCAAGCCGCTCCCCGACCTGATGCTCATCGACGGAGGGAAGGGGCAGCTCGGAGCGGCGCTCGACGCGGCGCGCGCCCTGGGAGGGGGGCTCGAGGCGCTGCCCATCGCGAGCATCGCAAAGCGGGAGGAGGAGATCTTCCTTCCCGGCCGCGCCGAGCCGCTCAAGCTGTCGCGACGCAGCCCCTCCCTGAAGCTGGTGCAACGGGCACGCGACGAGGCGCATCGCTTCGCCGTGAGCTTCAGCCGCAAGCGCCAGACCGAACGGACCATCACGTCCGAGCTGCTGGCGATTCCGGGGATCGGTCCGACGCGGCGGCGCCTGCTGCTCGAGCGGTTCGGCTCGCTCGCCGGCGTGAAGACCGCGACGCCGGCGGAGATCGCCACGCTGCCCGGGTTCTCGGCCACGCTCGCAGAGCGGATTCTCGATCGGTTGCACACGCGCGCATGAGCGTCCCGTGGAGCCTCGAATGCTCGGCGTGCGGCGCCACGCGGGACGGCGCGGGGCCGGCGGGCGTGTGCGGGTCCTGTGGCCAGCCGTACCTGGTCCGGTACGCGGCTCCGCCGTCTCCGGAGGCGAAGGCACAGCTCCGGGGCCGCTGCTGGAGCATGTGGCGCTATCGCGAGTGGCTGCCCCTCGAGGCTGACGAGATGCCGGTCACGCTGGGCGAGGGCGCCACGCCGCTCCTGCGGGTGGACCGGCTCGGCGCGCAGTACGGATTCCGCGATCTGTGGGTGAAGGACGAGGGCAAGAATCCCACCGGGTCGTTCAAGGCGCGCGGCCTGGCGGTCGCCGTCACACGCGCGCTGCGGGCAGGGGCGCGCCGCTTCGTCGTCCCGACGGCGGGAAACGCCGGCGTCGCGCTGGCCGCGTACGCGAGCCGGGCGGGTGTGACCGCCCGGGTGTTCGCACCGTCCGCTACGCCGGCCACGATCCTGTCGCAGATCAGGAGCCTTGGTGCGGAGCTGGTGCTCGTGGACGGGCACATCGGCGACTGCGGCCAGGCGGCGAGGAGCTACGCGGCGGAAACGGGCGCCGTGGACGTTTCCACGCTGCGCGAGCCGTACCGCATCGAAGGCAAGAAGACGCTCGGGCTCGAGCTGGCCGAGCGATTCGGTTGGACCCCGCCCGACGCGATTGTGTATCCCACGGGGGGCGGAACCGGCCTGATCGGGATGTGGAAGGCGTTTCAGGAGCTACGCGCGCACGGATGGATTCACGGGGACCTGCCGCGCATGTACACGGTGCAGTCGAGCGGCTGCGCTCCGGTGGTCAAGGCGTTCGACGCGGGGGCGGACGGGTGTGACGCCTGGCCGGACCCGGTGACGGTGGCCGCGGGCCTCAGAGTGCCGGCGCCGCTCGGCGGCCGCCTCATGCTGCGCGCCCTGCGCGAGAGCGGTGGAGCGGCCGTGGCAGTGAGTGACGCACAACTCACCGCTGCCGCTCGCGAGCTGCAGACGGTCGAGGGGATCGATGCGGCGCCGGAAGGGGGTGCGGCGCTTGCGGGTGCGAGGTTGCTGCGGGAGCGCGGCGTCCTCACGGGCGCCGAACGGACGGTGCTGTTCAACACGGGCGCCGGGTGGCTCTACAGAGGCTAGATTCGGGCATGCGTATCGCCGTCATCGATCCAGCCGCGGGAATCAGCGGCGACATGACGCTGGGCAGCCTCCTGTCCCTCGGGCTTCCCGTGTCGTGGCTCGAAGGGTTGCCGCGCCGGCTCGGACTCGCGGGCGTCGGCGTGAAGGTCCGGGACGTGCATCGTTCCGGCGTCGGCTGCAAGCAGGTCGAGTTCGCGATCCCGGAGCAGCCACACGGGCGTCACGTTGGTGACCTGTTGCGGCTCGTCGAGGGCGCACCGGTCTCCGATTGGGTGCGGGAGCGCGCGACGCAGGCGTTCCGCCTGCTGGGGGAGGCAGAGGGGCGGGTGCACGGAGTGGCGCCCGAGAGGGTGCATCTGCACGAGGTCGGGGCGGTGGACGCCGTGCTCGACATCCTCGGTGCGATCGAGGGGTTCGAGCAGCTTGGCGTGGAGGCGGTGTACCACTGGCCGGTCGCCCTGGGCCATGGGTGGGTGGAGGCCGCGCACGGGCGGCTCCCGGTGCCGGCGCCTGCGACCGCGATCCTGCTCGAGGGGCTCGACGTGACGAGCGGCGGGCCGGTGGAGGGCGAGGCGACCACGCCGACGGGTGCGACGCTGCTGCGCGTCCTCTCGGCGGGTCGGCCACCGGCGGAGTGGCGCCTGGTGCGGACCGGCTGGGGCGCGGGGCAGCGCGATCCCAAGCACTACCCGAACGCGCTGCGCATCATGCTCGCCGAGCAGGCCGCCGAGGCGGGGCGGGTGGCGTTGCTCGCCACGGACGTGGACGACATGAGCCCCGAGTACGTCGAGCCGCTGCGGCAGGCACTGACCGCGGCGGGCGCACTCGACGTGCAGACGTGGCCGGTACAGATGAAAAAGGGGCGCTCCGGCTTTCGGGTCGAGGTCGTAGCGCCCGAGGAGCTGGCCGAGCAGGTGACCGCGGCGCTGTTTCGGCACAGCACGACGGCGGGGATCCGTCGCTGGGTAGCCGAGCGGGCCACCTTGCCGCGACGCCAGGTAACGGTACAGCTCTCCCCCGACGTGGCCGTGCGAGTGAAGGTCCTGGACCAGCCAGGGGGGGGAGGCGTGCGTGTGAAACCGGAATACGACGACGTGCTCGCTGCTGCGAGTGCGCTGGGGCGGCCGCCGATCGAGGTGGCCCGCGCGGCGCAGCGCGATGCCGAGGCGCTCGTCGCCAAATCCAAGGAGTGAGCATGACCGTCAAGCAGGCCGTTGGAATCCTGGTGAGCGTCGCCGTTGCGGCGCCGCTCCGCAGTGCGGCGCAGAATCCCTGGCTTCCCGCCGCGTGTGACATCAAGCCGGGCCACTACCTGGTCAACAGCGGCGTTCTCTACTTGAAGAGCGCGGCGAGCAGCAAATTCGAGGATCAGAGGACCAAGGACCTGAAGGACGCCAACCGTGTGCTCATGCAGGCCCTGACCAGCGCGGGTCAGCAGAAGAACCCGGCCGCATGGTACTACCTGGGCCGGTATTACCTGGAGATGAAGGATGCGGTCGGCGTGGACTCGGCATTCACCCGGGCGGTCGAGTTGGCCCCCGCCTGCGCCACCGATATCGACATGTACCGCCGCCAGGTGTGGGTCCCGGTGATCAACGCCGGCATCGCCGCGTGGCAGGGTGGGAAGACCGATTCGGCGATCGCGTCGTTCCGGCGCGCCAACCAATTGTACTCGGGAGAGCCGATGGGCTTCACGTACCTCGCGACCCTCTTGTCGAACGCGAGCCAGCCCGACTCCGCGGCGAAGTACTTCAAGCTCGCCGCGCAGGCGGCGCAGGACCCCAAGTTCGCCAAGGACAAGAAGGACGCACTGTTCAATCTGGCGCGCGTGTATCACGCCGCGCAGCGCTACCCCGAAGCGATCGCCGCGTATCAGGAGTACCTCACCGCCTATCCCCACGACATGCAGGCTACGGCCGGGCTCGCCGCCGTGTACTCGCTCATGGGGAAGGGGGGCCAGGCGAAGACGATGTACACCCAGATTCTCGAGCATGTCGACTCGGCGGACGCTACCGACCTCTTCGGCGTCGGGCGTGCCATCTGGAACGGGATCCCCAATGCCCCCGACACCGCGGCCCAGGGGACGCAGTGCCGCGCGGAGGCGCGACGACGTGCGAGCCGAACGGTCACCGCTCGCCAGGTTGCGGTGCACTGCGACTCCATTACGACGAAGGCGATGCGGGATTACGACACGGCGGCCAAGGACGACTACCGTCTCGTTACCCAGGCCTTCGAAGCGGGGTTGGTCAAGAACCCCTACGACCGGGAAGCCTTGTTCACCTACGCCGGAGCGGCAGCGCTTGCCAGCGACACGGCACGGGCCTTCAGCGCGTCACAGCGCCTCTATGCCGTGGACCCGCTGAACCGCGCGACGCTGCGTATGCTAGCGCAGGCGTGGCGGCTGAAAGGGCGGGGTGATTCGACGCTGCAGTATCTCCAGGTTGCGGACTCGCTCTCGCTCGAAGTCACCGTCAGCACCTTCTCGCCCGGCGAGCATGACGCAACGCTCGGCGGCGTGTTTTCCAACCCGCGGGCACATCCGACCTCCCCAGTGATGCTCATGTTCGAGTTCTTGACCGCGAAGGGTGAGGTCGTGGCCAAGCAGGCGCAGGAGGTCCCGGCGGTCGCAGCGGGGGAGAATCGGGCGTTCGAGCTCAAGGCTCAGGGCGCCGGGATCGTGGCGTGGAGGTACCGCCGCTAGGGCAGCCCCCGAGGTCAATTCTGTAAGTCCATTCCAAATAGTCTCTTATGAGACTGCGTGATACGCCACACAGCCCCCCGAGCCGATGTGTGCGACCTTCGTGGTGCCCGGTGGTGGTCTCACTGTGGAACACCGTGGCACAGTCGCTGAGGCCGCTGCGCCCCTCCCTCAGCCTAACCGAGCTAGGAGAGACATGTGAAGCGAGTCCTCATCGTACTGTTCGCCTTGGTGGCCACGCCGTTCTTGGTGGGCGCCTCCCAGGGCCAAGGGCACGACGCGGCGCACTGCGCCAAGCGTGCGGCCCAGCACCCGGGCAAGGAGATCAACAAGTGCGATGCTCCGCCCGCTAATGACCCACCCCCATCACCTCTGCCGGCGCCCAGCTGCGCAACCGCGCCGTCGACGGCGGGGTCGGGGTGGATTGATGGGACTGTGTACAACGACATCACGGGGCGACCCGCGCTCGGGAAATGGTGCGTGCAGTTGACCGGCACGGTTACGGCGACCGCGCTGACGGGGCATTACATCTTCACGGGTCTTCCCGACGGCACGTACACGGTCTGCGAGGACCTGCAGGACGGCTGGGTGGAGACGTGGCCCCAGAGCAGCTGGGGGGCGACGTGCCCCAGCGGCTTCGGGTGGTCCTTCAGCCTCTCCGGAGGGACAGGTTACGGCTGGAACAACTTCGGTAACGTCAAGCCGTAAGGCGAGCGCAGCGGGCAAGAGAGACGGCCGGCCTCCCAGGAGGCCGGCCGTCGCGTTTTCAGGGTCTTCAGGACGAACTCGGTCCTACTCCCTCCTGACGACACAATGACAGTCGCCGTCCGGGATGTAAGCGAAGGACCCTGACGACCCGACACTGCCGAACTTGACCACGTACATCCCGATCGCGACCACCCCAGTGAGGAGGAGAGTGGTCCTATCGGGGGCCGCCGCCTTCGCCCTGACGCTGTGGATGCTTGCCAAGGGAAGCGCGACGGGCCCGTCAACATCACTTCCCCTCAAGGTGTCCCCGTCGATCTGCGCCCCGACCACGGCCCGGACCGTGTCATGTGTGGCGACCCAAATCAGGCCGGGATTATGCGCCGGGATGAACTGTGTGGGTTGCACCTGCTGCACCGTCGTACAACCGCCTGCGCAGCACAAGATGGCGACGAGCGAAACCGCCCTGAGCGCCGATGCGGTGTCTGACAGCGACGGGATCGGCAGCAGCGAAGTAATCCGAGTGGAGAAGCGCATACGTCCTCCTGGTTTAAGACCCGGCTGGTCTCGCGCATCGCTAGTGCGACATTCCCGGCATGTCCATCATGCCGCCCATGGGCGCGCTGCGAGGCTGTAGCGCGCGAGGTTGTACCGTCAGATACACGGCGCCGCCCATTAGGACGCGCGAGCCGCCGTACCAAATCTCGAGGCTCGGCGGCACGATGTTGGCGGCGCCGCGAAAGCCGACCCCCACGCTCAACCACGCCGCGTTCACGACTACGCGACGGCCGCCGAGCGCCACCACCCAGAGGTCGTACAAGGTCTTGGCCGGCACTCCCGTCAAGGGGAGAAGGTCGTGAGCCTGTTTCCGCACGTACTCGACGCGACCGAAGATGGCATTCAGCTCGTCAAGGTCCAGGTTGGATTCGAGCAGGACGCTGCTCGACCCCCGCTCGTAGATGATCGGGGCGTTCGCGCCCCAGATCAGGGCGCTGGCCCACTGCCCGCTCTTGCCGTGGGGTAGCGTCGCGAGGATGGAGGCTCCGTAGCGGCGCATGTTCGGGAGGAATCCCCCCTCCGGCCTGGCGAAATAGGCGTACCATGAAGACAGGCTCCAGCGTGCCCCTGGGTTGACCGTGAGCCGTGCGCTATAGGAGTCGAACACGTCTCGGAACTCTAGATGGGTGCGATTCTGATCCGGCTCCCGACCGTTGAAGGAGGACGCCTCGAGCTTCACCGCCCGTGTGAAGAGCCCGGCTGTGACGACGCCGAACGTGATGTGGGTCGCGTCTTGCCAGTGATGCGAGATCGGCGCGAAGGGATCGTTCTGGGCCGACGGGCGATGCATGAACGCCACTGGACCGACGGCGGGTTCGCCCGCCGGGGCGACGTAGAGCGAGAGGCCGAGCGTGTTCGCGACCAGGGGACGCTCGTAAAGCGCCGCCAGCTCCATGAAGAGATTGTGAGGATGCTGGATGTCATGGATGTGCACGCCCTTGTAGAACTCGCCGGTCTGGAGCAGCTCCGGATAGCCGGCGCCGCTGACCTCGAATGGGTCCGTGCTGAACATGGTGCGGAGGTGCAGTTGCCCCCCGAGGAAGGGGCGGGTCGCGGCGAACATCAACCAGTCGAGCAAGGCTGTCTGGTCCCCGCCCCGCGCGTACTTTGCCTGTGCGGTGTCCCTCGGCCCGGCCTGCCAGTCATACATCAGGAAGGCGCTCCCGTGGACCATCAGCGTCCACCGTCCGAGAGCGACATGGGTGGCGTGCATCTGTGAGGCTTCGGGCTGCCAGGAGGTCCCGGATCCCAGACGTGTCTCCGGGATGCCAAGGGGACCGGCATTCATGGACATCGGGTGTTGCATCTGCATCTGTCCGCGAGCGGGGGCCGCGCCGCCAGCGAATAGCGCCAGGGTAGCGCCCGCCGTGCACAGGAACGGGATCCGCAGCCTGATGCGGTTCCGCAAGGGCACACCTCCTCCTTGTCCAAGACACGCACGAACGATCAGTTTCGAACGGGAGGGCCCGCTAGACCCAGATGGCGTACTACTCTAATGCTAGGGGGCCTGTCGGGGGTAGGGGGCTGTCGTGGGCGCTGCCGCCTTGCGACGACTCGGCGGTGGCGTAGCAAGCAGTGGTGGAGTACCGCGTTGAGCTGAACCTCGCTAAGTTGGGAGTGGTTGGCACCACGTAGTTGGAGAGCCGGCTAGCGTATCACCTCGCGGGCGTAATTCAGGGGTAGAATGCCAGCTTCCCAAGCTGGACGTCGCCGGTTCGAATCCGGTCGCCCGCTCTGCCTTGTAACCTTAATCACCAGAGTCAGTTACGGGCCGCGGCGCGGGCGTGCACCGCGGCCCGTCTTGCACCCCCACCCTTGTTGGGTCATTCTCGAGCCGCGATGAGCCGCCCCTTCACCCTCACGCTAACTCTGCTTGCAGGAGCCGCGCGTTCCGTCTGCGCCCAGACTTGGGTGCCTCCCCAGCCGCCGTGCGACGTCACTCCCGGTCATTTCCGTGTGACGACCGGGCAGATGGATCTCAGGCTCGCCGCGGAAAAGCCGCCGCAGCGCGAGCGGATGCTGGGGCAGGCGAAGGACGTCCTGGTGCGCGCGATTGTGGGCGACAATCAGGACAAGAACCCCGGCGCGTGGTACTACCTAGGGCGCTACTTCCACGCAGTCGGCGACGCGGTCGGCGCGGATACCGCGTTCGCGCGTGCCGAAGCCCTGGCGCCGCAGTGCAAGGCGGACATCGCTACGTATCGACGCGCGCTCGCGGCCGCCACGCACAACAAGGGCGCCGCGGCCTGGCAGGCCGGAAACCGCGACTCTGCGGGCGCGTACTTCCGGCTGGCGTACCGGCTGTCTCCCACCGAAGCGCAGCCGTTGTTCGCGCTCGCCGCCCTGTACGCGGACGGCCAGGACTTCGACTCCGCAGCCGCCTACTACAAGCGCGCTGCCGACGCTGCGGTTGGCGACACCTCCCTCGCCGCGAACCGCCGCGACGCGCTCGGGAATGTCGCCCGCATCTACCTGACGCGCGCGCAATCCGATCCCGCCATGCAGCGCGGGCAGAGGATCCGATCCAGCCTCGACTCCCTCGAGCGCGCGCTCGCGGCACACTCGACCGTCCTCGACCGCGTGCTGGCCTCCTCGGCGTCCCGTCACAAACGGCAGGCGCATCTCGCCCCCGCGGACCAGGAAGCCTTCGCCCGCGACTCGTCGACGCGGTCTGCCGCAGTGGCCCGCGAGCGTGCCTCCCGGGCGGCCCTGGTCCAACAAGCCGCCGCAGCCGCGGGGGCGGTCGCGACGGTAACGGCACCCGCCGTCCGAGCCTATCGCGACCTGCTGGGCGCGTACCCGGACGATGTGGACGCCGCCGCCAGCCTCGCGAGCCTCTACGCCCAGAGCGGCGCACCGGACCAGGCAGGGGCCGTGTTCGATACGCTGCTGGCACACGCGCACGCCACGCAGGCCGAGGACCTCATCATCGCCGGGGAGCGCCTGCTCAGTGCGGGTCTGCTCCGTCCCGGGACCCGCGCGCTCGCCTTGGGCGTCGAGAAGAATCCCTACCGCCGGGATGCGCTCTTCTACCTGGCCACGGCGTACTACACGCTGCGCGATTCGGCCCGGACGCTTCCCACCGCGCTGCAATTGTTCGGGCTCGATCCCTTGAACCGGAGCGGCACCCGGCTCGTCGCCGCGGGCTGGGACCTGAAGGGTCGTCGCGACTCGACCCTCAAGTACCTGACGCGCGCCGATTCCGGCCTGGCCGTGGACATTACCGTCTCGAGCTTCGCCCCCGACTCCACGGGGTTCGTGCTCACAGGCATAGCGACGAACCTCAGATCTGCCCCATCGGCTCCCTTGCGCCTCTCCTTCGAGTTCCTGGGACCGGGCGGGCAGGTCGCCGCCACCTTCCCAGCGGAAGTGCCCGCCCTCGCGCCCGGCGGCAGCCATGAGTTCGAGCTGCACGTGAAGGGGAAGGACCTGCTCGGCTGGCGCTACCGCCCCTCATAGGCGATATTGCGTGCGTTCGGAAGTATCAGCCAGTGTTGGGGTTGCGATGCCTGGCTTCAGAAACTCCTTGAACCCCTAGGGCGGCCGCCGTGATTCGTGTGCAGGCCGTGGCACCGGGTTCGCTCGGTGCCGCGCTAGGACTCGTCTCCGGGTCGGAGCTCCTCGCCGTGAACGCGAGGGCGCTCGAGGATTTCCTCGACTGGGAGTTCCTCACCGCGGACCAGCACTTCATGTTGCACGTGAGGTCCCCGCAGGGGGAGGAGATCGAGTACGACGTGCTGCGCCCAGAGGGGTGGCCGATGGGCGTGACGCTCGAGCCGCCCAGGATCCGCCGCTGCGCCAACCACTGTGACTTCTGCTTCGTGGACGGGAACCCCGACAACCTCCGGAGCCCCCTCTTCATCCGCGACGACGACTACCGGTTGTCGTTCCGTTACGGGAACTTCGCCACCCTCACGAACCTCAAGCCGTGGGACGTGGAGCGGATCGTGGAATACCGCCTCTCCCCTCTGTACGTCTCCGTGCACGCAACCGACCGGACGGTGCGCCGCTGGCTGTTACGCAACCCGGACGCGCCCGAGATCGGCCCGCAGCTCGCGGGCCTGGGCGAGCGAGGGATCACGTTCCACACGCAGGTCGTGCTCGTTCCAGGCGTGAACGACGGGGTTGTGTTGCGGACGACGCTCGACGACCTGTACCGACTGGGTGATCCGATCCTGTCTGTGTCGGTCGTGCCGGTCGCCCTGACGGAGTTCAGCAAGCACCATCTCGTGCGGCAGCCGACCCGGGACGAGTGCCGGGACGCGCTGGCCGCCGTGGGGCCTGTGGCTGCCCGGGCGCACGCCGAGCGGGGGTTCCCGTGGTGCTACGGCGCCGACGACCTGTACCTCCAGGCGGGGGAGCCGCTGCCGGGCGCGGAGTGGTATGGGGAGTTCGAGCAGCGTGAGAACGGAGTCGGCGCGGTCCGCTACCTCGAGACTCGCATCGCGGCGGCGTGCGATCGTTTCCCGAATCTCACGGGCCAACGGATCGGCGTGGTGACGGGGACGGCGATGGGACCGCTCCTGCCGCAGGTGCTGCGCGGCCTCACCGAGGCGACCGGAGCCGGGTTCGAGCTGATGATCCTCGAGAACTCCCTGTTCGGTCCCGCGGTGACCACGGCGGGGCTCCTGCCGGGGGAGACGATTCGGCGCACCCTCCAGGAGCGTGGCGACCTGGACCTCGCGCTCCTCCCCGCGGAAGCGGTGAACGATGACCTGGCGTTCATTGACGACGTGAAGGCGAACGAGCTTGCCGCCGGCCTGCCGATGGAGGTGCGGTTGTCGTACGATTTCGCAGACGCACTAGGCAAACGCGGAACGCGGAACGCGGAACGCGTAACCGTGTTAGGGGTGGGGCAGAGATGAGCGGCGCTCCCACCGTCGCCATCATCGGCCGCCCCAACGTGGGCAAGTCGACGTTGTTCAACCGCATCATCGGGCGGCCCGATGCGATCGTGGACGCGCAGCCCGGGGTGACGCGCGACCGGCACTTCGCGCCGGCCGAGTGGAATGGGCGCCGCTTCTGGCTCGTGGACACCGGCGGCCTCGTGCCGGAGGCGACGGACCAGATGCACAAGGCCGTGCGCACGCAGGTGGACCTGGCGATCGCCGAGAGCGACGTGCTGCTGTTCGTGGTGGACGTGGCCGCCGGCGTGCACCCGGCGGACCGGGAGATCGCCGAGCTGGTGCGCAAGGCGCAACGACCCTTCCTGGTGGTCGCCAACAAGGCGGACGAGCTCCCCGTGGACTCCCGGCATCTCGCCTTCTACGAGCTCGGCCTGGGTGATCCGGTGCCCGTTTCCGCCGCGGTCGGGAAGAACAGCGGCGACCTGCTCGACTGCGTCGTGGAGCTGCTGCCGCCGACTGGCGCGGCGAACGACGAGGCTGCCATTCACGTTGCGGTGGTGGGCCGGCCCAACGTGGGCAAGTCGAGCCTGGTGAACCGGTTGCTCGGGGAGGACCGGATGGTCGTAGCCGCGGAGCCCGGGACCACGCGCGATGCGATCGACACGCGGCTCGTCTACCATGAGCGCACCATCGTATTCATCGACACGGCGGGGCTGCGCAAGCGCTCTAAAGTGACGGAGGATCTTGAGTTTTATGCCACGCTCCGCACGGCGCGTGCCATCGAGCGGGCGGAGGTGTGCGTCCTCGTCGTGGACGCGAGCGACGGGATGCACACGCAGGACTTGAAGATCGCGACGCAAGCCTGGGAGCACGGCGCCGGACTGATCGTGGCGGTGAACAAGTGGGACCTGATCGAGGAGAAGGACGCGAACACGGGCGTCGAAGGTGAACGCGCGCTGCGCGAGCGCGCGCCGTTCCTGGAGTTCATTCCGTTCCTCTACATCTCGGCCGTCACCGGGCAGCGGGTGACGAAACTCCTCGATCTCATCGTCCAGGTGGCCGAGGAGCGGGAGAAGCGCGTGCCCACGGCGGAGGTCAATCGCGTGCTGGAGGAGCTGGTGGGGCGCCACCAGCCGCCCCAACCGGTGGGTGAGTCGGTGCGGCTGCTGTACGCTTCGCAGATCGGGACGGCGCCGCCCCGCTTCGCCATCGTCTCGAACCGTCCCGAAGCGGTCCCCGAATCGTACACGCGCTATCTGGTGAACGGTTTCCGGGAAGCGTGGGCCTTCACCGGCGCGCCGCTGGACATCAAGCTGCGACGCAAGCGGGGCAGGGGAGGGGGAGGGGGCGGGGGAGGGACGGGGCGTTCATGAGCGCGGCTCTCTGGATTGCCGCCGCATACCTGGTTGGGGCGATCCCCACGAGTTACCTCGCGGGGCGGCTCGCCCGCGGAATCGATCTGCGCCAGCACGGCAGCCGCAATCTCGGCGCGACCAACGTGTACCGGGTGTTGGGGTGGCGGTATGCGATCCCGGTCGGCCTGCTGGACGTGCTGAAGGGCGCGCTTCCCGTGCTGCTGTGCAGTCGACTCTCCGTGGGGCCGGCATGGCTCCCCGTGACGACGGGGGTCGCCGCGGTGGCCGGGCACGTCTTCTCGCCCTACGTCCGCTTCAGGGGCGGGAAGGGCGTCGCCACGGCCACCGGGATGTTTCTCGCGCTCGCACCGCTCGCCATCACCATGTCGGCCGTCCTGTGGGCGGCACTGCTGTGGCTGTCGGGGTACGTCTCGGTCGGCTCCCTCATCGCGGTCGCCCTGTTCCCGCTGTGGACCCGGCTGACGCGGCCGCACGCGCCCTACACCTTCTGGGCGAGCGTGGTGCTCGCGCTGCTGATCGTGTACTCGCACCGGGCGAACATCCGGCGGCTGGCGCAAGGAACGGAGCATCGGTTCCGGACGCGGAAACGGGCGTCGGCGTGACCCGCATCGCCGTGGTCGGGGCAGGGGCCTGGGGCACCACGCTCGCCGACCTGCTGGCGCGGAAGGAGGCCGGCGTCACGCTGTGGGCGCGCGAGCCGGAGGTCGTGGAAAGCATCAACCGCGAGCATGTGAACGCGCTGTTCCTGCCTGGCGCCCCTCTCGCGCCCGGCGTGCGGGCGACCGGCGACGTGAGTGCAGCAGTGCGTGGCGCCGAGGTGGTGGTCTCGGCGGCGCCGTCGCATGCCGTGAGCGACGTCATGACCCGGGCGGCGGCTGCGGTCCGCGGGCGTCCCCCCTTGGTGGTGAGCGTGTCGAAGGGGCTCGAGCCGAGCCGGCTCACCACGCTCTCCTGCGTGCTACGGGAGGTCCTCCCCAAGGGCACCGAGATCGCGGTGCTGTCGGGGCCGTCGTTCGCGGAGGAGGTGTACGCGCGTCAGCCGACGGCCGTGGTGGCCGCCGCCCGCGAGCACGACGTGGCGCAACGCGTCCAGCAGATCTTCGCCACCAGCTTCTTCCGCGTGTACTCGCACACCGACGTGATCGGGGTCGAGCTGGCCGGGGCGCTCAAGAACGTGATTGCCCTCGCGGCGGGAATGCTCGAGGGTCTGGGACTGGGCCATAACACGCGCGCCGCGCTGATCACGCGCGGGCTGGCCGAGATCACCCGGCTGGGCGTGGCGCTTGGTGCCGAGCCCGCGACCTTCGCCGGCCTGGCCGGGATGGGCGACCTGATCCTCACGGCGACGGGTCCGTTGTCGCGCAACCATGCGCTGGGGATCGAGCTGGGCCGCGGCCGCCGGCTCGAGGAGGCGCTCGCGGGCCGTGCCACGGTCGCCGAAGGCGTCAACACGGCCCGCGCTGCGGTCGCGCTGGGCGATCGGCACGGCGTGGAGCTGCCGATCGCCCGCGAGCTGGCCGAGGTGCTGTTCCAGGGCAAGGCGCCGCGCCAGGCGGTCGCCGATCTCATGGAGCGGGAGCTGAAGGCGGAGCAGTGGCGATGAGCGCTCCACATCCGATTCAGGAGTTCTTCTCGATCGGCGAGGTGTGTCAGCTCACCGACCTGAAGCCGCACGTGTTACGCTACTGGGAGAGCCAGTTCCGGTTCCTGAACCCGGCGAAGAATCGTTCGGGGAACCGGGTGTACCAGCGGCGTGAGATCGAGCTGATCATGCTGGTCAAGCACCTGCTCTACACGGAGAAGTACACGATCGAGGGTGCGCGCCAGAAGATCGAGCAGTACCGCCGCTCGGGGGAGCTCAAGCCCGAGGCACGCCGCGCGCTGGCCCTCGAAACGGTGCGGGACCTGCGGGCCCAGCTCAAGTCGGTCCTCTCCATCCTGGAAGGAAACGCGCCGTCGCAGCGATGAAGATCCTGGTCTCGAACGACGACGGCATCCTGGCCCGCGGTCTCGAGGTGCTCGCCGAGGCGTGCGCTGCCGTGGGCCAGGTGACGGTGGTGGCCCCCGATCGCGAGCAGAGCGGTACCTCCCACTCGCTGACGCTGCACCGGCCGATCCGTGCCACGCGGCGCCCCGACGGGGCGTACCAGGTGGACGGCACACCCACCGACTGCGTGCTGCTGGCGCTCGGCATGCTGATGCCGGAGCAGCCCGACTTCGTCATCTCCGGCATCAACCACGGCTCCAACATGGGCGAAGACGTGCTGTACTCGGGCACCGTCGCCGCGGCGTTCGAAGGCCTGGTGGCCGGGATCCCGAGCATCGCGATCTCGTTCGCGGGCGGCGATCTCGACCTGCTGGCGACGCACCGGCCCCGGCTGGAGCGGCTGCTCAGGCACCTCGTGAGCGTGCAGGACTTCCCCAAGGAGACGCTGCTCAACATCAACCTGCCCAACATCCCGGGCGACGAGGTCAAAGGGGTCAAGGTGACCCACCTAGGCAGCCGGGTGTTCCACGAGGAGATCGCCCTGATGAAAGACCCGTGGGGCAAGGACATCTACTGGATCGGCGGCGGCCACGTCACGTGGTCGGGGGGCGCCGAGTCGGACTTCCGGGCGACGCGCGACGGGTATATCTCCGTCACGCCGCTGCACATGGACATGACCAACTACAAGCTCATCGAGGTGGTGCAAACGTGGCTGCCCGAAGACTGACGAGCGACACGTACGCTGGCTACCGGGGGCGTCTCGTCGAGGCGCTGCGGGCCAAGGGGATCCGCGACCTCGCTGTGCTCAAGGCGTTCGCCGAGACCCCGCGCCACCTGTTCGTGCCCGAGGCGCTGCGCGCCCGGGCCTATGACGACGTTGCGCTGCCGATCGGCAAGGGGCAGACGATCTCGCAGCCGTTCACGCAGGCGCGCTACCTGGAGGCGCTGCATCTCAAGGGCGGGGAACGTGTGCTCGAGATCGGAACGGGCTCCGGGTACCAGACCGCCCTCCTGGGCGCGCTCGCCGAGCAGGTGTTCAGCGTCGAGCGCGTGGCGACGCTCGCCGTGCGGGCGCGCGAGGCGCTGCGCGAAGCAGCTGTGGCGAACGTTTCGGTCCTGCTGGGGGACGGGACGCTGGGGTGGAGCGCCTACGCCCCCTACGACGCGATCCTCGTCGCCGCGGGCGGTCCCGCAATCCCACCGCCGCTCGCCGAGCAGCTCGCCCCGCGGGGCCGGCTGCTGATGCCCTTGGGGGACGAGCGGGGCGGGGCCCAGATCCTGACGCTGGTCGAGCGGCGGGACTCGGGCGGGGATCTCCTACGCACCCCGCTCGGCGACGCGCGCTTCGTTCCGCTGCTCGGGGAGCACGGCTTCGATGCTTGAACAATTCATCCAGTGGCTCTTGAACCAGCTGCTCACTCTCGGGTATCCGGGCATCATGGTGCTGATGGCGATGGAGTCTTCGGTGCTCCCCGTGCCCGCCGAGCTCGTGATGCCGCCCGCGGGCTACTGGGTGGCGAAGGGGGAGATGGATGCCACGCTCGCGATCGCGGCCGGCGTGGTGGGCAGCGTCGTGGGCTCGCTCGTGAACTACGGGGTCGCCCACTGGCTCGGCCGGGGGTTCGTGCGCCGGTTCGGGCGCTACGTGTTCGTCTCGGAGCAGTCGCTGGCCCGCGCCGAGCGGTATTTCGCGGCGCACGGCGAGATCAGCGTCTTGATGGGCCGCATGCTCCCGGTGGTGCGGCATCTCATCTCGATCCCGGCGGGGATCTCCCGCATGCCCCTGCTGCGCTTCTTGAGCTACACGGCGCTCGGCGCCTTCGCGTGGTGCAGCATCCTCACGGCCATCGGGTACGTCCTGGGGCAAAACGAGGGGGTCTTGCGTCATGAGGAGGTACGGCGCTATGTGAGCCGCGCCTTGCTGATCGTGATCCCGGTGCTGGCGCTCATCGCCGGGGCGTACGTGCTGCGGTATCGGCGCCGGGCTCCTTCGAGCGACTAAGGCGCGCTCCCCGTGCCCACGGTGCGCTTCCTGGTGCGCGGGATCGTGCAAGGGGTCGGGTATCGCTGGTTCGTGCTGCGCGAGGCGCGACGCCTCGAGCTGCGCGGCTGGGTGAGCAATCTCCCCGACGGGACGGTCGAAGTGGTCGCGGATGGTGACGAGAGGGCCCTGGCGAGCCTCGAGCAGATACTCGCGCGGGGGCCGCGGCTGGCCCATGTGGCGCGTGTTGAAAAAACAGATGTTCCACATGAGATCATGGAAATCAAGTCTTTTGATATCAGATAGTTGACAGCACGAGCGGTGGTGACGATAGATGCTGTCGAGCAGCTCCGTCAACGCATTCGGGACGTGCCCAACTTCCCGAAGCCAGGTGTTGTGTTCAAGGACATCACCCCGCTGCTGCTCGACCCCGCGCTGTTCCGCCGTACGATCGAGCTGCTGGCAGCACCATTCCGGAGCTTCGGCGTCTCACGGGTGATCTCGATTGAGTCGCGCGGGTTCCTGCTCGGCGGGCCCGTCGCCTTGGCGCTCGAGGCCGGACTCGTGCCGATCCGCAAGCCCGGAAAGCTCCCGGGGGAGCGGGGCCGGGTCGAATATGCGCTGGAGTACGGCACCGACGCGCTCGAGATGCACCGGGACGCGGTGGGAGCCGCTGACCGGGTGTTGATTGTGGACGACGTGTTGGCCACGGGAGGCACCGCCGAGGCTGCGGCGAAGCTGGTGCGGGCTCACGCCGCCGAGGTGGTGGGATTCACGTTCTTGATCGAGCTCGACTTTTTGAAGGGGAGAGAGAAGCTGCGTGGGGAGCGGGTGGAGGCCTTGCTTCACTATACGTAACCACCCTATTTTCCACAGCTTAGCCGTTTGGAGCAGCGCCCCTGTAGCTCAGGTGGATAGAGCAGCGGTTTCCTAAACCGTTGGCCGGGTGTTCGAGTCACCCCAGGGGCACTGGGGTGCAACGAGGGCCGATCATGGCGACGTCCGTTCAAGCCGCGCGCGGCGCGGCCACGACTCCACCGCCCGGCGAATCGCCGGCGCTGACGTGGCTGGTCCAGTGGATCAAGGGCCACCGCCAGGCGGCGGGAACGATCGCGGCCGTCACCGTGATCGCGGCCGGGCTGGTGTGGTGGAACATGTTGTCGAGGAGTCGAGTCGAGACGGCGGCGAGCCAGCGACTCGAGCAGGCCCGGCTCGCGTTCGAATCCCGCAATTATCCACTGGCGGCGAGCGAGTTGTCCCAACTGGTGGAAAACTACTCCGGCACCCGGGCCGCGGCCCAAGCGAACCTGGTGCTGGCCCAGGTGCGGCTATACCAGGGGCAGGGCCAGCAGGCGATCGACCTGCTCACGCGAGTGGCGCCGTCTGTTGGGAAGGATTTTTCCGGCCAGGCCTACGGGCTGCTGGGTGCCGCGTACGAGAACGTGAGCCACCCGGCGGAAGCGGCGGGGGCCTACGAAGAGGCCGCGCGCCGGGCCCCGTTGGCCTTCCTCAAGGCGCAGTATCTCTCCGACGCGGGGCGGACCTGGGTGGCGGCAGGTGATACCACCAAGGCCCTGCGCGACTACCAAACAATCGTTTCAGGGATGGATTCCACGGCGACGGTAGCGGAGGCCAGGGTGCGGATCGGTGAGCTGACGCGGGGGGCGGTGGGGACCGGGACGCGGTGAGGCGCGTGCTCAACGATAGTGTGTAACTTCGTATAATAGATGTTATGTTAAGCTGAGCCTGGTGTAAATGTGGACAAGCCCGCTAGATAATCACACCCCTCAACACGAGCTGAGCCTCCCCCACCAGCCAGACGTCTTCGTAGCGACCCCCCGGGCCTCTCTGACCCCTGACGTCGAGCGTGCGGCCGCTGCGCGTGCGCAGGCTCAGGGGCAGCGCCCCAAGGCCCCAGTGATCCAGGGCGCATGCCACCGCGATCGCCCCGGTGCCGCACGCCAGCGTTTCGGCTTCGACGCCGCGCTCGTAGGTGCGCATACGCCACTCGCCCCGGCCGTTCCCGGCGGGAGTTGGGAGAGGGGGGCCCACGAAGTTGACGTTGGCACCCTCAGGACCGAGGGCCGGCTCGTGCCGCAGCGGTCTCCCGCGGCCGGCCATGTCCACCGACTCGACGTCGTCCACCAGCACGACGAGGTGCGGGACGCCGACCGTGGTGAGCGCGGCGCGCTGCTCGCCGCGGGCGAGCAGCGTGTCGGCGACGGCGCTGGGGGCTGCCACGGCTGTGAACCGGAGCTCCGCGCGCCCGTCGGCGCGGGCACAACGGCTGTCGAACGTGCCGCCGTCGGTCTCGAGGCGCATGGCGAGGGCGTTGGCAAGGCCGAGGTGTGCGGCAAGACGCGTGGTACAGAGCGCGGCGTTGCCGCACATCGCGCGCGAGCCGTCGCTGTTGAAGTAGATCATGCGCACGGCGCCCGCGGTCGAGCCCGGACCAACGAACACCAGGCCGTCCGCGCCGATCCCGGTGCCGCGGGCGCACACCGCCTGGATGTCGCTCACCGCCCACTCGTCGGGAGCCGAGTTGCGGCCGTCCACCATGACGAAGTCGTTTCCCGACCCCGTCATCTTGTAGACCGGGAGGCCGCTCAGATGCGGCCCAACCAGGCCATCAGCCGCAGGCGTGGCACCATCCAGATCGCCTCGCGCACGATCCCCCGATTCATCTTGCTGTCTCCCTCGGTCCGGTCCACGAACACGATGGGGATCTCTTTGAGCCTGAATCCTTTTCGCCATGCCCTCACGCTCATTTCGATCTGGAATGCGTACCCGTTGGAGCGCACTCGTGACAGATCGATCGTCTCGAGCACGCGCCTGCGAAAACACTTGAAGCCGCCCGTCAGGTCCCAAATCCGCAGCCCGGTGAGCCAGCGGGCGTAGATATTCGCACTGTAGGATAATACCAGACGGCCCATCGGCCAGTTGACCACGGTCACCTTGCCGCCCAGGTACCGGGACCCGAGGACTAAGTCCGCTTCCCCCACGGCCTTGAGAAAGTCCTTCAAGTGGGCCGGGTCGTGTGAGAAGTCAGCGTCCATCTCGAAGACGTAGTCATAGCCGCGCTCGAGCGCCCAGCGGAACCCGGTGATGTACGCGGTGCCCAGGCCCCGTTTCCCCTCACGGTGCAGCACCTGGACCCGCGGGTTGTGCTGCGCCAGAGCGGCCGCAAGCTGGCCGGTACCATCGGGCGAGTTGTCGTCCACGACCAGCACCTCGAGCCGTGGGTCCTGCGCCAGCACCTGGGGCACGAGATTGCCCAGGTTCATCGCCTCGTTGTAGGTGGGGATGATGACGAGGGCGCGCTCAGCCACCAATGCTGCCCCGCCGGCGTCGCGCGAACCCCCCCCCGAGCGTGCCGAGCGCGAGAAGCAACACGATCAGCGTGATGACCTTCCCGCGGGCATAGGCCCGAGACGCGAACGTGAGCTCGACGGAGCGAGCGCCGGCCGGCAGGGCCACGCCCATCAGCGCGTACTGCGCGCGCAGCACGCGCGCCGGCGTGCCGTCCACGGTCGCTCGCCAGGCGGGGTCGTAGTTCTCCGACACGAAGAGATAAGCCGGCTGGGCGGCCGGGGCATCCAGGTCGAAGCGGTACGCCCCGGGCCGGACCTCCAGGACGCTCACACCGGTCGTGGCTGGCGCCGGCATCACCGCGAGCGAGCTGACGCCGACGTGCTCGTCCGGCGGCACGATGAGCAGGCGCCGCGGGTCCAAACGGGGATCGAGCAGGACCGGCATCGCCTGGGAGTCGGGAAGCTGGAGGGCTTCGGCAGCCAGGAAGGCCAGCGGCAGCGGATCGTTCAGGCGATAGACGTACGCGGGCTGCCTGTCGATCGTCGTGAGCGGCTCGGTGCCGACCGCGGAGAGGAACGACGCCTGCACCTGCTGCCCGATCACGATGTACTTCACCGCGAGGAGCCTGAGCAGATTCAGGTTGCCGAGGTTGCGCCACTCGTTCTTCCCGCCCAGGAGCTCGTCGTAGCGATGCGGCTCGTTGGCGTGATAGCCGAGCACCGAGCGCACGTGATGCACCATCAGATAGTTCTCGCGCGCCTGGTAGGTGTTCACGGGGAGCACGCGGTACACGCCCGAATCGGCCTGCAAGGCACGCACCACCGAGTCAGCGCCGAGGCTCTCGCGCGCCGGCGGGCTGAAGCGGATGTAGTGCCGCTCCACGCTCCACAGGTCTAGGAGCACGAGCCCCCCCATGAGGAGGGCCCAGCGTTCTCCCGGAGCGCGGCCGGAGAGCCGCAGCAGGCAGAGCGCGATCGCCGCGAGGGTCAACCCGAGCACGCGGGCCATGTCCAGCGTGAACGCCGGGTAGTTCGCGGTCACGGCAGCGACGCGCTGCGGGTCGGCGATGCCTCGCATCACACTCTCGAACCCCCCGGCGAATGCGAGCAGCGTGGCGACCCCCATGCCCCCGCCCCACCACCAGAGGGGTGTCTTGGCGATGCCCGGCGGGTCGCGGAGCAAGGCCTGCGTCCCGAACGCCGCCAAGGCCGCCACACTGAACGACGTGAGGAAGAAGATCGCGGACGGCGCGCGGGTCAGCTTGATGCCGGGGAGCAGCGTGTACGGAATGCGATAGAACGGCGTATAGCCGCCGACGGCGAACAGCGCGCCGTACGCGGCGAGGAACACGAGGAACCAGGCCAGCCGCCTCCGGTCCTTGAGCGCGGGCGCGAAGCTCGCGAGCACCAGCACGACGACGCCGAGATACTCGCTGTGCAGCTTGAAGGGGTTGCGGCCCCAGTAGCTCTCGAGCATTCCCGTGAACGTGGGCCAGACGACGTCGAGCAGCTCCTCGGGCGGCATGGACCAGCCGGTGTGGTAGGTCCACGAGTCCATGCCGCCCGGCGTCCCTGCCCCGCGGGCCGAGGCCGCGAGGTACTCCTGGAACGGCAGGAGCTGCACACTGGCGAAAGCGAACGCCACGATGAGGGCGAGTGCGAACAGCAGCGCGGAACGCCACCACGGCACGGCGGCGGGCCGCTCGTCGCTCAGAAACACCAGGAATCCCCAGAAGAATCCCGCCGCCATGAGGAGGTAATACGTGGCCTGGAAGTGGGGCGAGATGAAGCACAGCCCTACGACCACACCGAAGCAGAGATAACGCCGCCAGTCGTTGCGTGTGACCGCCTGGTAGAGGAACAGCAGGGCCAGGGGGAGCAGCGCGCTCACGAACAGCTTGCCGTCGTGCCCGGGGCTGACCAGCGACACGACCTGTCCCGAGAGCATGTAGGCCGCGCCCCCCACGAACGCCGCTCCCCACTCGAGCCGGAGCGCGCGCAGGAACAGGAACGTGAACACGCCGGCGAGGACGATGTGGATCATGAATCCGAGCGTGATCCCTACGTCGACGGGCAACACGAGTCGCAGCAGAAACGTCGGGTAGAGCACGTCGCCGCCGATCGCCCCGAGAAACGGCATCCCGCTGAAGATGTACGGATTCCACTGCGGGAACCCCCCGAACCGATGCCAGTACTCGGCTTCGAACAGGCGGAACCCGTAGCCGTTGCGCATGTCGCTCATCGGATTGACCAGAAACTGTCCGGTCCAGAACGGCCAGAACGCGAGCGCGACAACGAGCGTGTACAGCGCCGCCGCGGTGAGCACGGGGAAGCGCTGGCGCACGGTCATACGCGCCGACGAGGCGCGACCGGCCATGCCAGCACCACCGCTCCGGCGACGAGCTCGAGCAACGTCAGCCACACGCGAGATGCGACCGCGAGGATCACGGCGTCCGCCCCGCCCACAACGGGTGTGAGCGCTTGCACGAGCGCGACTTCGCGCACCAGCAACCCCGCCGGGGCGAACACGGCAATGACGCCCGCGACATAGCTGCCCGTGAACGCGGCCACGTAAAACGACCAGCCGCCGGCGGGATGGTCGAGCAGGGCCAGGGCGAGCAGACGGAAGGCGACGCCGTACAGGAGCCAGGGCAGGACGAGCAACACGGTAAAGGCGACGAGCTGGCCGGCGCCGAGGCGTGACCAGAGAAGGTCCACCCCGGGGATCCGGGCGCCGGCCCAGCGCGCGAGGCGCCCCCCCCCGCCCCAGCCGGGGCGCGGGAGGGCCAGGCCGATCGCCCCGAGCAACGCGGCCACGAGCAGGGCCG
>WNGP01000150.1_pt1 | contig 47751 bp, 41 predicted proteins | sample 5407671 | NCBI WGS metagenome assembly WNGP01 (sample SAMN13153381, study PRJNA577476) | soil metagenome | isolation source: 40 cm soil or saprolite under Garry oak tree replicate 2 | place: USA:California | collected 2016-06-15 | reverse complement strand
GTACGGTATCCGGATAGGCCGCTGACGCTTCTCAGTGTCATCCATTCGCTAAAACCGCATCGCCCCCGATTAGCGCCTTCCATCCTCTTGTGGCTCCGCTATCACGTCAAGCCACAATGCGGCGCGTCTCCTAGTACGGAAGTCGACCCAGATGAGAAGAACGGGGGCGAGACGGCCGCGCCCATTAATGTTCGCCACATCAAACTGGATGGGTGACGAGGTACTCCCGGTATTCAGAGTCTGGCTCATGTCTTCATCTAACCGCCCGGCCGGGCCACTCCTGTCTGAGCCGCGCCGGTCACGGTCTCGCTGGCGCCGCAGGGCGCCTTGATGGTTGATCCACGCGCTGAGCTGGCCGACTTAGGGATTGACAGCGATACCCACCGCGCCTGCTAGACGCCGGTGGTGGACCGCGGATACGCGACCTCGGGGTCGGTGACCACGTTGACCAGGTAGGGGGCGTCGGCGGCGAAGGCGCGGCGCAGCGCGGGGGCGATGTCCGCGGCCGCGGTGACGAGCTCGCCGGCGCCGCCGAGGGCTCGCACCACCTCGTCGTAGCGGCAGCCCGGCTGCAGGTCGGCGGCGACGTCGTAGCCGTAGATGGCGCGCATAGGATGCCGCTCCAGGCCCCAGCCGGCGTTGTTCCCGCAGACGATGACCACGGGCAGCCCATGGCGGACCAGCGTGTCGGCGTCCATCAGCGAGAAGCCGGCCGCGCCGTCGCCGAGCAGCAGGACGACCTGCGCGGACGGGCGCGCCAGCCGGGCCGCGATGGCGTAGCCGAGCCCGGTGCCCAGGCAGCCGAACGGTCCGGGGTCAAGCCACCCGCCGGGCCGTTCCGGCTCGATGTACTTGCCGGCGAACGAGACGAAGTCGCCGCCGTCCCCGATGACCACCGCATCGTCGTCCAGGACCTTGAGCAGCTCGCCGTAGACGCGGGCCGGGTGGACCGGATCGGCGTCGCTGGCCAGCAGCGGGCCGTCGAGCGCCACCGCGGCCCGCGCCGCCTCGGCCAGCCCCGGCGCCCAGTCCGGGTCGGTCCCCATGGCCCCGGTGGCGGACGCCGCCAGCGCGGTGAAGAACGCGGCCAGGTCCCCCGCGGCCGACGCGGCGAGCGGGACATGCGTCGCGATCCCGCCGGGCGCGTCGGCCACGTGCACCACCCGGGCCGGGGCGTCCTGCGGCCCGAACGAGCCGTACCCGAGCCGGAAGTCGAGCGGTGTCCCGGCCACGATGACCAGGTCGGCCTGGCGCAGCGCTGCCGACCGGGCCCGGGTCACCAGCAGTTCGTGCCCGCGGGGCAGCACCCCGCGGGCCTGTCCGTTGGCGATCACCGGCAGGCGCAGTTCCTGCGCGGCCTGCCGGGCCGCGTCCTCGGCGCCGCCCAGCCACACGTCAGAACCCAGCACCAGCACCGGTCGCCGGGCCCCCCGGAGCAGGCCGGCGATCCGGTCCACGTCCGCGGCGTCGGGAGCGGCCGCCCCCGGCGTCCCGGCCCCCGGCGCCCCGGCTCCCGACAGCCCGGCCTCCGGCAGGTCCGCCTCCGCCTGGCCGTAGATCGCCTCGAGTGAGATGTCGAGGAACACCGGCCCGCGATGCGGGCTCATCGCCAGCCGGAAGGCCTCGTCTACCGACCCGGCCAGCCGCGCCGTGTCGTGCTCGGTCGAGGCCCGCTTGGTGACCGGCGCGAGCAGCGGCGGATGGTCTATCTCCTGCAGGCTGCCCGCACCCCAGCGGTAGTCCGGTGCCCGCCCGGCCAGCACCACCACCGGCGCGCCGTTGAACCACGCGGTCGTCACCGCGCTGACCGAGTTGGTCACGCCCGGCCCGGCGGTGACCACGGCCAGCCCGGGTGTCCGGGTCAGCCGCGCGGTCGCCTCGGCCGCGAAGACGGCGGTCTGCTCGTGCCGCACGTCCAGCAGGCGCAGCGGCGGGTCAGTCTTGACCGCCGCGTCGTAGAGCGGGAACACGTGCCCGCCGGACAGCGTGAACATGACCGATACGCCGTGCCGCCGGGCCGCCGCCACCGCGTGCGCGCCGCCATGACCAGATAGCCGTTCCACGGAAGCGACGTTACCAGCCAGTAGCCACAAGTCGCGCGGATGGTCAGGACTGCCGCCAGTCCCGGCCCGTTACCGGCCGCCACTGCGGCGACGCGGCGGATAGCCGCATCATGGGTTCCAGCTGGAATCCGCGCGGGCGTCGCGCCGACGGCAGGCGGCTGCCGTGCTGGCTGGCCAGGATCATGACCACCATGGCCGAGTCCGCGGCGAACAAGTACATCGGGTAGATCAGGCCGGCCAGGATCCGGTAGTCCGCGATCCACAAGACCATGCCCGCGGCGGCGCCGAACAGCGCGTAGGGAAGCCAGGGTTCCTCGTCGGGCTTCAGCCACGCGTGGCGGAACGTCGGCAGGTACGCCAGGAAATCGGTCGCCACCGATATGCCGACAGCCCAGGACATGGGAACGAGCCGAGGCGCGGCCGCGGCCAGCGCGAGCAGCGCGACGCCTTCCGCGGCCAAGGTCACGCACACCGCGTCGAGCGGCCCGAAGTCCCGGCTTCCGTACCGCCATCCCAGCAGGACCACGGCGGCGCATCCCGTCGCGCAGAACAGGGTGTAACACGCCCCGGGCAGCTGCCAGGCGGCGAAGCCGGACACGGCCCCCACCGCCTGGACGACCGTCCAGATGCCCCAGGACGCGATCCGGGGCCGGGCCCGGCCGCGCACGATGTCGAGGATGTACGGCAGTGCGGCGGCGGCGGTGAGCGCGCTGCTCAGGACGGTGATCGCTGGCTTCACGGCGCGGCCGCCGTCATGCTGACGAGGCCGCCGCCAGCGGCGGTGAAGGCGGCTTGCGGGTCGCCGGCCGCGGTGACGGCCCACCGCGGCTCGGTGCAGGTGCTGGCGACCAGCTTCTCCGGGGCGACGCTGCTCATCCAGTCGAGCACGCGGAAGGGCCCGCGGCGGGCATGGTCCACGACCGCCGCTTCCAGGCGCCGCCCGGGGGAGTACAGCCGCCACGACGGCGCGAACCGCCCGTCGAACACCCGGTACGCGGGCGGGTCGACGAGAGCGATGACATACGCGGCCAGGTGCCCGTCGAGGCGGAGGGTGGCGACTTCAAGCTCGCCGATGGCGGCGTGACGGTCGTACACCGAGCGCCAGAACGCGGCACCGGCGCTGTCGTCGAGGTCGCTGACCCGCCCGGCGTCGTGGTCACGAGCCAGATGCACGGCCTCGATCTCGTCGCGTAGCGTCGCCAGCCGGGCCGGCTCGCGTTCGAACTGGATCTTCTCGGTCAGGGCGTGCTGCCCGATCCGGCGCCCGGCCCGGTCGAGGCCGCGGAGGATACCGGGTGCGAACGTCATCTCGCCGGCGGTGAAGTCGATGCCCGGTACGGGCGGCACCGGTACCGCGCGGCCGGCCGGAAGCTGCCCGGCGAGCCACGCGGCGTCGTCGCCATCGCGCAGTCCGGTCAGCGTCAGCTGCCATGAGCGGCCTTGTTCCCGCGCGAAACGGGCCAGGTCCGCGAGTACCGTCTGGCGGGCGCCGGCCGATACGGCGGCGATCTCCCACAGGTCGTCGCTGTGCGGGCGTCCCGAGGTTATCTGCGGACCCCCGTCCTGATCGCGCAGCGCGATCAGCGCGGCGGCACTTAAAGTGCCGCCAGGCCCGGGCCGTGACAGCACCACGGGCACGGCGCCGTGGTCAGCCATGACCGCCGAACGCCACCAGGAGAGGCGTGCCGTCACCGGCGTTCCCGCGGCCCGGTGGAGTGCCGCTATCGCCGGTTCAAGCGGGCGTAGCGCACGCCAGTCGCTCAGGATCGTGACCTGTGCGCGGGTGGCTGCAGCCGGTTCATGCCACGTCCCAGGCATTCCCGGACCCCTCTCGCTGGGACCGTCCCGCAATTAGGGTCATTACGGGCACCTAGTACTTAGAGTAACCTTTCACATTCATATTGTGAATAGCCCTTGACGTGCCATTTTTCTCGCTGTGTTGTCAGAGTGACACTTTCAGTGACTATATCGGCTAAGGAATCAGCCCGAACACCGTCGCCGGGAGCCTGAGCCGGCCCGGATACGGATTCCCCCGACGATGATCCAGCCGCCGGCCGGCGGCATATCGCTCAGTCCGGCCAGGTTTTCCAGGTGGATGCGATGCCCGGCAAGCAGGAGCTGATTGGCGCGGAATGAGGTGTCGGCGCCTGGGTCGATTCCCATCGTGTCGATCCCGAGCGCGCCGATGGAGCGGTGCTCGATCAGCCAGCTGGTGACCTGGGCGCCGAACCCCGGGTAATGCAACCCGCCCGCGGAGTCCGCGTTCAGGTACGCCGGGGGTCGCCGGGGAAGACCGGACCGCCGTCCCCGACGACGTGGCTGAGGAATACGACCTTGGTAAAGCCGAACGGGGCGGCGCGTGTCACGACGCCAGGTCAGTGTGTTCGACCGGCTCGGTGGCCGGCTCCCGGCGGGTCCTGCCGCCCAGAAGGTAGAAGGCCACGCCGATTCCGACGATGATGGCCAGCGGCACGATCTGGCTGAGTTCGTACTGCAGCCGCTCGTGGGAGAAGCTGAGCGCGGCCAGGTTGTCGTTCGGGTTTCCCCCGCCGCCGAACCAGTTGACGCCGAAGCCAGGCCAGATCAGCGCGACCGTCGCCAGCAGCGCCCAGAACGTCGGAACGACCGAGCAGATCCACGCTCCTGCCATCCCGCCGGGCACGCGGTAGGGACGTTCGACGTCAGGTCGCGAGTGCCTGAGCTTGATCAGCGCCGGGAAGATGAACAGGTACGAGATCGTGGTGGTGGAGATCGTCAGGCCGAGCACGGCGGAGAAGTACCGGCTCGAATCGGCACCGGTGATCTGGAAGGCCGCGATCATGAGCACGGTCGCCACCACGCCGGAGAGCAGGTTCATCCCGACCGGCGTCCCGAATCGCGCCGAGAACCTGCCCAGCGCACGGGGACCGCCGCCGTCCAGGGACGCCACCGCCTCGGTCCGGTCTGATCCCATGATCCATGTCGTTCCGGCGCTGGCCAGGGCGAAGATGAACACCACGGCCGCCACCCGGCCCAGGATCAGCCCAGTCCCGCTGAGCGTCGCGGTCCCGTCCTGGGCGACATGACCGCCGTAAACCGTGAACACGGCCTTGACGGCGTCCAGGAAACCGGTCAGCCCGGATACCTGGCTCGCCGGGAGCACGATCAGGATGGACAGGATCGGGATCCCGTACGCGAATATGGTGGTGGTACCCGACGCCAGGACGGAAAACGGCACGTCGCGCTGGGGATTGGTCATCTCCTCGCCCGCGGCCGAGGGTACTTCCAATCCGGCGTAGTTGAAGAACAGCACGGGCACCACGGCGATGAATACCGCATAGGTGGGCAGGAAAGCGTGCCCGCCGAAGCCGTGCACCCCGTGCTTGGCCGCGTACACGATGACCGAGATCACGAAAAAGCCGAGCACCGCCCCGCGCGCCCAGGCGCCGAGCGTCGGCACCCACTTGCCGTACCGCAGTGCGACGACGGCCGCCCCGATGGTGAACCAGATGAAGGCCGCCGCATACACGTATTTCCACGCGCCGCCCACCGTCCCGAAGAACTCCTCGATCGCGGCAAACGAGACGATCGTGAGCGATCCGCCGATCCAGATCGGATTGGAGATCCAGTAGATGACCGAGTTGACGGCCGCCAGCGGGCGCCCGAACGCCAGCCGGGTCCAGACATAGGGGCCGCCTTCTTGCGGAAACGCCGAGCCGAGCTCGGCGATCGAGAACGCATAGGGCAGGAAGAAGAAGACCCCGAGAAATACCAGCCAGGTGAACCCCTGTGCACCATTGCTCGCGACAGCGCCGATGGTGTCGATGGTCACCACGGTGCAGATCAGGTAGAAGAACAGATCGAAGCGCCGGAAGTGGCGTCGCAGTTTTTTCTTCTCTTGCAGAGCGCTAGCGGTCGTCTCGAAGACCGGCTGAGGCGTTTTGATCTGAGTCACGTCGCATCTCCGGGTATTTCGGTGGCATCCATTTGCGGTTATTGCTCGCCGGGAGCGCTCTCTCGCGGGATCTGGAAGAACGGCGACCGCAGGACCAAGCGCGCGACGAACATCGCGAGCACCCCGGAACCGACGATGGCAAAAAGCGCCCACCGCTGAGAAGCCGGCGCGTTCTGCGTCGACTTGACCACGATCCAGATCAGGAACGCGGCGGCGGCCAGGGGCAGGATGCCGACGAGTACCGCGTCCCAGGCATTGCTGAATATGCGGCGCCGGTAGTACACGATGGCGGAGAGCGCGGTGAGGATGTAGAAGCTGGCATACAGCACGCCGGTTACGTCGATCAACTGGGTGAAGGCGTTCGCGATCGAGCTGGAGAGCAGGTATATCCAGGTGACGGCGATGAGGACAGCGCCAACGACCACGCTGGCGACCACGGGGGTGGCGAAGCGGGGGCTCACCAGGCCCAGGACGGGCGGCAGCACCCGGTGGTTGGCCATCCCGTAGATCATCCGGGCGATGATGACGATGCTGACGCCGGTGGACGCGATCACCGACAGCGCCAGGGCGAGCGCCATCACCTTGGCCCCGCCGCCACCGCCCAGCGCCTGGCCGATGTAGACCAGCACCGAGGACGAGTTGGCCTGCAGCTTGGCCGGCGACACCACTCCCTGCAAGCCGATCTGGGAGAAGGTGTAGATGATGATGAGCAAGGCGACCGCGATCACGGCGGCCCGGCCCGGGTTGTGCCGCCGGTGCTTCACTTCCTCGTTGACGTAGATGGTGGCGTCCCAGCCGGCGAGCATGAATACCGCGATGAGCAGCCCCGACGCCAGGCTGCCCTGCCCGCCGATGCCGCTGAGGCTCAGCCACGCCCTGGTCATCGGCAGGGTGCCGTGATGGTGGCCGAGCACCACCACCAGCCCCGCGATGGAAAAGCCGATAAGGATCAGGTACTCGATCACTCCCATCCCCACCTGGGTGCGCGCGGTGAGGCGGATGCCGGCGATCGCGATCACCAGCAGGACCACGATGACGACGCTGCTGATGAGGATATTCGGCCAGGTACTCGTGGCGCTGTCGCCGAAGATGGCCAGGACCGACGGGGCGAGAACCACCACTCCGGCGATCGCCCCGAATAGGCTGCCGGCAATCATCAGCCACCCGGTGATAAATCCGAGGTACGGGTTGATCGCGCGGCCGACCCACTCGAAGGAAGCGCCGCAGTTAGCGCTCCACAGATTCAGCCGGCGGTAGGCGTTGGCGATGACCAGCATCGGGATCCCGCACAAGATGATGACCGGCCCGCTGCCGTAGGCCGCCGCCGCGGCCAGCCCGGCCAGCGACAGTCCGATCGCCACCGTCGGCGCGGAGTTGGCCATTCCGATGATCGTGTCCTGGGCGGCCCCGATAGCGTCGGGCTCCAGCCGGGCCGGAAGGACCTGGGTGGCTTCCGGGATGGCAGTCGCCAGTCGTTCCGTCATCTGTTCTCCTGTCCGGTCGGGCACGCGCCAGGCATTTGGCCCGCAGTTGCGCTGTGCCCACGCTCCGCCCGCGTTCGACGTGGCTCCTGCCGAACGCGGTTCCCCGGTGCGTGTCAAACCATACGGTCAAATTCCGGGACATGTGATAAAGACCGTAAATTTCCGCAATCGCGGCCAGGACGGTAAGTGGCGGCCTTCCGGAAAGGCGATCACCGGGGCCGTAAGCGCCGTATCCCGGTCGGCTCGACGGCGAATCTCTGCAGAGACTCCTGCTTCCCGCTGCCCACATATGAGGCTCACGTTGCCACCGTGAACGGTGCGGCATATAAGAACTTAAGATGCATAATGCGATGCGGTTAGCGTCCTGTCGCGCCGTGCGCAGCGACCGCCGAGCCCATGCCTGATCACATTTCCCGATAAACAGAAATCGGCATATATTTCCTCGCTGCGGTCTAGAGTGGCTATCGGCGTGCCGGGCGCCTCGTACGCGAGACAGACTCCCCAGAAAGGGATGCCGTGCCGGTTCCATCGCCGAGTCGGCTCCCGGCCATTGACCGGGTGTTGAGCAGCAATGCATGTTGAAATCTTGGTGGCGGCCCTGGTGCTCGTGGTCGCCGTCCTCGTGGTCGCGGACTTCTTCAGGCGAACTGGCGATAGCCCGCACGAGCACGCCGAGAGGTCGGCGCAGGACGCCGGTCGCCGGCCCCCGGACACCGGGTCGGCCATGCCGCGGCCGGGATCGCATGGCGCGCAGACGCCCTGGCTTGTCCGCACCCGCCTGTCGCTGCTGGCGGTGGTCTCCGCCGCGGCCGCCGCCCTCGCGACGCTCGGCGTCAGCCGGGCGGCCGGCGCGCTCCGGAGCGCTTCGTACCATTCTAATGTCAGCTCGGTGCGCGACGGGGCCATCGCGTCGGCCATCGTGGCCTGCATCGCCGTGGTGGTCGCCCTGGCGGCAGGGCTGTGGTCCGCGACCCTCCTGATCCGATCGGTGCTACGGCCGCTGCACCAGTTGCGGGCGGCAGCGGTCGAACTGGCCGGGGGCCGGCCTGTCGGCGTCGACGCCATCGGCCTGTCTTCCCCCGATGAGATAGGCGATGTTGCGCGCGCCTTCGGCCAGGTGCAAGCGGACGCGCTGCGGCTGGCCGCCAACGAGGCTGACCTGCGCGGCAATATCGGCGACATGTTCGTGGAGCTGTCCAGCCGCAGCCAGTCCCTGGTGGAACGCCAGATCCGGCTCATAGACGAGCTCGAGCAGGGGGAACAGGACACCGAGCGCCTGGCCGGCCTGTTCAGGATGGACCATATCGCGACGCGCATGCGCCGCTACTCCCAGAACCTGCTCGTCCTGGCGGGCCACGAGCTGCCCGGACGCCGGAGCCACCCGGTGACGCTGGTGGATGTGATCAGGGCCGCGGCGTCGGAGATCGAGGAGTACGAGCGCGTCTCGCTCAGCGCACAGCCGGGCGTCGCGGTAGCCGGACCTGCCGTCAACGACGTGGCGCATCTGCTCGCCGAACTGGCCGAGAACGCGGCGTCGCTGTCCCCGGCGGATGCGCCTGTCGACATCAGCGGCCGCACGCTGGCCAGCGGCGGCGTCCTGGTCGACGTCACCGACCAGGGCGTCGGCATGAACCCCGACCAGATGGCGCAGGCTAACTGGCGGCTGGAAAACCCGCCGGCCACCGACGTGGCGGTCTCCAGGCACATGGGCTTGTTCGTGGTGGCCAGGCTCGCCGCACGGCATGGCATCAAGGTCCGGCTGCGGCCGGCCGCGTCCGGCGGCCTCAGCGCGCTGGTCTGGCTTCCGGATGCCATCCTCATCCTGCAGCACCAGGCCGCGGCGCTCGGACCGCCCGGCGTGACCGAGCCTGACCGCGTGCCCGCGGAGCGGGCAGCCATCGCGAGGTCGCCGAGGCCTGCGCCGACGCCTCAGGACGCCCTGATGCGTCAGCCGCCGGCCGCGAACCCGGTCCCCGGCGCCGGCCGGGGGCCTCGTCACGCCTGGTCGGCTGGCGCCTCTCGACCGGACTTCCGGCCCCGGCCGCCCGCGCCGGACCAGCCGCCCGCCTGGTCGCAGCCGCCCGCGCCGGGACTGGCGCCCGCCTGGTCTCAGCCACCCACGCCGGGCCAGGCGCCCGCCTGGTCGCAGCCGCCCGCGGCAGACGCGACCCCCGACCCGGAGGCGGACCCGGCGGAAAAAGGTCGCCTGCCCATATACGAGGCGGTCGAGTCGGACTGGTTCGGGAATAGCCGCAAGCAGTCCGGAGGCACCGCGGCGGTCGAGGGCAGCCGGGTGCCACCCGCCGATGGAGGCTGGCACGCCGCCAAGACGGTCATCGCGCCGTCCTCGGGCGGCGTGACAACGGCGGGCCTGCCCGTGCGAGTGCCCCGAGCGAACCTGGTCCCCGGCGCGATCAGCGGCTCGCCGGCCGCGCCTGCGACGCCCAGGTCGGCTACCGCGGCCCGGGACCGGCTCGCCGGGTTCCAGCGGGGTGTCGGCCAGGGACGCGCGGCCATGAGCGCGGTAGCTCATCCCGATGGCGAGGACGAGACCTCCTGACCGGCCAGTAGGCTGCCTCCGGCTACCTGGAAAAGGGGCATTCCTCGAGCAGGCCATGGGCGGCGTGCTGTTCATCGAGGAGGCCTATTACCTGTACCGGGCGAGTGACTCAAAAGATTACGGCCAGGAATGTGTCGATATACTGCTCCAGGTAATGGAGAATGACCGCGACAAGCTCGTCGTGATACTTGCCGGTTATAAAGACCGCATGGACGAATTCTTCGAGTGCAATCCCGGCATGAGCTCGCGGATCGCTCACCACCTCGACTTCGCCGCGTACGAGCTCGACGAGCTGGTGGCCATCGGCGGGGTAATGCTGGACCGCGCGTCCTATTACCTTTCCGCCGAGGCCGAGTCGGCCTTTCGCGACTACCTGACCCTGCGGATGCGGCAGCCGCGCTCGCCAACGCCCGCAGCGTCCGCAACGAGCTGGAACGCGCCCGGCTCCGGCACGCGCACCGCCTTGCCTCCGATCCGGACCTGAGCCGGAGCAAAGACGATCTCATGCGCATCGAGCCGGCCGACATCCTGTCCAGCCCGGTCTTTTCCCGGCCAGCCTCCTGGTCGGTAAACGGGGAATCGGCTCGCCGCCCCTGAACTGATCCGAGGTCACCTAGGTAAGTCTCCGGCCGGTCCGGTACTGCCGACGCCTACGCCGGCCGGGGCGGCCGCCGGGGCTCCGACGGGGTCGGCCTTGTATTCCTGCGGCAGCGTCTCGTCGGTGCCCGCGGGAACCCTGGCCGCCTTGAAGACGAGGGTCAGGATGACCGAGACCGCGAGGTTGAGGATGATCGCGGACAGCCCGATGTAGACGGTGTGACCGAAAATGGTGTCCACCGACCCGGCCCAGTGGGACGTGGTCGGGGTCGCCACCTTGTAGGCGGCGATCGTGCCGAAGACCATGCCGGCCAGCCAGCCCGCGAGCAGGGCGTGGCGGTGGAACCACCGGGTGAACAAGCCGCCGACTATCGCCGGGAAGGTCTGCAGGATCCAGATGCCGCCGAGCAGCTGCAGGTTGATGGAGAACGTCTTGGGCAGTTCGAGCGCGAACAGCAGCGCACCCACCTTGACCAGTAGCGAGACCCACTGCGAGACCTGCGTCTGGAGCCTGGGGGTCGCGTCAGGCTTGAAGAATTCCTTGAAGATGTTGCGCGTGAACAGGTTGGCGGCGGCGATGGCCATAATCGCGGCCGGGACCAGCGCGCCGATGACGATAGCCGCGAAGGCGATGCCGGTGAACCAGCTGGGGAACAGGTGCTGGAACAGGTACGGCACCGCGAGCTGGGCGTTGCCCGCCTTCTTGACGTTCGCGGCCGTCGTCTTGTCCGCCACGGCCATGTAGCCGAGCAGGGCGATGAAGCCGAGCATGACGGAGTAGATCGGCAGCAACGCCATGTTGCGCTTGACGACGTCGCGCCGCCTGGTGGACAGGACGCCGGTGACCGCGTGCGGGTAGACCATCAGGGCAAGCGCGGAGCCGAGGGCCAGGGTGGAGAATGCGAGCTGGCTGTTGCCCGTGGTGGGGATGAATACGCCGGTTGGCTTGTGCGTGACCGGGCTGATCGCCTTCAGGTGCGCCTCGCCAGCCGCGAAGATGTGCCCCCAGCCGCCGATCCTGGTCGGGATGTAGAGCACCGCCACGATGACCATGAGGTAGATGAGGGTGTCCTTGATGAACGCGATAAGCGCGGGGGCCCGCAGCCCGGACACGAAGGTGAAGATCGCGAGCACGAGGAACGCGATGAACAGCGGCAGGTCCTTGACGAACGTGCTGGTCGAGGAGGTGCCGACCCCCATCACGGTGAGCACGGCCTGGATGCCCACCAGCTGCAGCGCGATGTAGGGCATCAGCGCGAGGACGCCGGTGAAGGCGATGGCGAGCGCAAGGCCGCGTGACCCGTACCGGCCGCGGACGAAGTCGGCCGGCGTGACGTAGTTGTGCGCTCGTGCGATCGACCACAGCCTGGGCAGGAAGATGAGGGCGATCGGGAACACGATGATGGTGTAGGACACCGCGAAGAACCCGGTCACCGCGCCGGCGCCGAACACCGCCGCGGGCACCGCGATGAAGGTGTACGCGGTGTAAAGGTCGCCGCCGATCAGGAACCAGGCCACGAACGTGCCGAAGCCGCGTCCGCCCAGCCCCCACTCGTTCAGGTGCATCATGTCCTCGGCCCGGCGCCATCGGGCCGCCGCGAAGCCGGTCAGCGTGACGATGAGGAAGAGGACGACGACGATGGTGAACGTGACGGCGTTGACGTTGCTCACTTGGTCACCTCGCCCGGGCCGGGGGCCGCCCCGCCGTCGGCGCCCTCCACTGGCCGCAGCCTGTTCTGCAGCAGGAGGACGATCCCGAGCACGATCCCCACCGCGGGGATGTAGGCGATCAGGTAGAAGTAGAAGAACGGGAAGTCGCCCACCTTCGGGGTGGCGCTGGCGTACAGCGGCACGTACACCGCGAAGAAGATCGTGGCGATGATCAGGATGGCGATGACCGCCGAGGTGACCGGATGGGCGGCTACTGCGGACCGAGGACCTCCGGAACTCCGTGACGCGACAGACGGCTGGGTCATGGTTTCCCTCCCGTCGGGGGACAGCCTCTCCGATGTGACAGGCATCACACAGGTTCCATATATGGTCCGCCTGATCTCACGAATCGGCAATGCCCTGCGAGCACAATGAGGAAATTGTCACCCGGTCAACAGGCGATCCGCTATCGCGCGCTCATAAACCCGGCCCCGCTCGCTGCGGTCCTGCCGCGCGAGTCTCAGCTATTGAGGATGGCAATTAGTTTGATCCTGAAAAGTACCGCCGAACCCAGGGCTCAGGCCCGCGCGCGCCGCGGCCAGGAACCCGGCCTGGCTCAGCCGCGCCGCGTCGGCGGGCAGGACGCCCGCCAGCGGCTGTCCCGCGATGACGGCCAGGTCGGTGAGGTTGGCGCGCTCGGCCAGGCCCGGCTCGGCCGGCCAGGCGCCGATGACCACCCCGGCGGCCAGTAGCCGCCGGGTGCTCAGCGCCTCCAGGGTGAGGGCGGTGTGGTTGAGGGTGCCGAGCCCGGGGGTCGTGACCACCAGCACCGGCGGGCCTGGGTGGCTCTCCGGTCTGCGCGAGCTTGACCACCGCCACCCGGCGGCCGTGGCTGGCGGCCAGCGCGGCGACGGCCACGGTGACCACGGTCTTGCCGACCTCGGTGCCGGTGCCGCTGACGATGAGGACCGGCGCCAGGGTTCCCGGGACCGGCCCGGTCACCGGCGGAGCCTGGTCACGAACTTGTACCGGTCACCCCGGTACCACGACTGCGCCCACTCCACCGGCTCCCCGGTGACGTCGTACGCGTGCCTGGACAGCAGCAGCAGGGGCAGCCCGGCGTCCACCTCGAGCAACTGGGCGTCATGCGGGTCCGCGAGCACCGTTTCGATCGTCTCCTCCGCCTCGGCCAGCTGGATGCCGTACGCCGAGCGCAGCGTCTCGTACAGCGACCGGTGCCGCTCCAGTTGTTTGCGCAGCCCGGGGAAGCGCCGGGCGGGCAGGTGCGAGGTGTCGATCGACATCGGCTCGCCGTCGGCGAGCCGCAGCCGGTGGATGCGCAGCGCGCGGCCGCCCGGGCGGATGCCGAGCAATTCCGCGAGCGGCTCGTCCGTGGTGACGTACCCGATGTCGAGGATCTTGGTCTGCGGGTGCAGGCCGTGCGCGCGCATGCCCTCGGTGTAGCTGGCCAGCTCGAGCGCCTGGGCCACCTTGGGCTTGGCCACGAAGGTGCCCTTGCCCTGCATCCGCAGCAGCCGGCCCTCGATGACGAGCTCGGCGAGCGCCTGCCTCACCGTGGTCCGCGAGGTTCCGTACGAGCGCGCGAGTTCTCGCTCCGGCGGTACCGGGCTGCCGGCGTCCAGCGCGGCGGTGAGCTCGAGCAGCTGGCGCTTCACCTGGTAGTACTTGGGCAACCTCGGTCCCGCGCCCGCGCCGGGAACCCCGGGCGGGTCGTCGGCCGGAAGCAGAAAAGCGGTCATCCGGATCGCGGCGTGGAGAGCCCGGCGTTCAGGCCGGGCAGGAAACGCCGCTTCACCCCCCCAAGAATGTCGGTGGCGGTCGCTAGTGTGTTCGTATGTCCCGGTACCGCCTGCTCCCCTCGCCCGCTCAGGAAGCGGTGCTGCGGGACCACTGCGCGCACGCCCGATACGTGTGGAACCTGGCCGTCGAGCAGTACTCCCACTGGCGCCCGGGCCGCGCGGGCGTGCCGGGCTACCTGGAGCAATGTCGGCAGCTCACCCAAGCCAGGGCGGAGCACCCGTGGCTGGCCGCAGGCTCCCAGACGGTGCAGCAGCAGGCGCTGCGGGACTTCGCCTGGGCGATGGCCGCCTTCTTCGACCCGGAGAATCCGGCCGGGCGACCGTCGTGGCGCAAGGCCGGGCGAGACGAGGGGTTCCGGATCGTAGGGCGGCGCGGGCGGCAATGGGACGTGCGCCGCGTATCCCGCCACGTCGGCGAGGTGCGGGTGCCGAAGGCGGGATGGGTGCGGTTCCGCTGGTCCCGCGCCGTGCCCGCGGGCGTGAGGTCCTACCGGGTGACGATGGACCGGGCGGGCCGCTGGCATGTGGCCTTCGCGGCCATTCCTGGGCCGGTCCCGGCACCCGGCAACGGCCAGGTCGTGGGGATCGACCGGGGCGTGGCCGTCAGCGCCACCCTGTCGACCGGGGAACTGCTGCACGTTCCCGGCCTGACCGCGCCAGAGCGCAAGCGCATGCGGCGGCTGGAGCGCAAGCTCGCCCGCGCTCGGCGCGGCTCGAACCGCCGCGCGCGGGTGAAGCTCGCCATCGCCGGGCTGCGCGCCCGCGAGGCCGACCGGCGCAAGGACTGGGCCGAGAAGGCCAGCACCGGCATCGCACGGCGGTTCGACCTGATCAGGGTCGAAGACCTGCAGATCGGCAACATGACCCGCTCCGCCAGGGGAACCGCCGAGGCGCCTGGCCGGAATGTCCGGGCCAAGGCCGGGCTCAACCGGGGCATCCTGCGGTCCGGATGGGGCCTGCTCGTCCGGCGCCTGGAGCAGAAAGCTCCGGGCAGGGTGGAGAAGATCAAGCCGCATTACACAAGCCAGCGCTGCTCGGCGTGCGGGCAGGTGGACGGGAACTCGCGCGAGAGCCAAGCCGTCTTCCGGTGCACCGCCTGCGGATACGCCTGCAACGCCGACGTGAACGCGGCCAGGAACATCGCGGCGGGGCACGCCGTGACTGCGCGGGGAGGCGACGGGGTAGCCCGGCCCGTGAACCGCGAACCTCAACTGCTGCTCCGATCGGCGTAGCAGCTGGAATCCCCCGCCTTCAGACGGGGGAGGATGTCAACCGGAATCATTGCCTTAATGAAGGGTTAACGTCAACTCTCACACGGTCGCGCACCGCGGCGAGTGCGCGGGCCGCAGTCGCAAAGTCGCTGTCGGTCAGCGTGGCGCGCTCAGTGAGCCGCAGGCAGGCCCGGCCGCGCGGGACCGAGGGCGGGCGGAAGCAGCCGGCCCGCACGCCGTGCCCGGCGCAAATCCGCTGGGCCTGGACGGCCCGCTCGGACTCGCCCACGATGACCGCGAGCACGGCGGCCTCCGGCGCCCTGACGCACAGGCCGAGGTCCGCCGCGATCGCGACCAGCCGGGCCGCGCTGGCCCGGGCGCGGGCGCCGAGGCCGGGCTCGGCCGTCACCACCTCGAGGGCCGCCAGGGCCGCGCCCGCACAGGGTCGCGCCAGGCCGGTGTCGAAGATGAAGCCGCGCCCGGTGTCCACCAGCGTGCCGATCACCTCCGGCGCGCCGAGCACCGCGCCGCCCTGGCCGGCCAGCGACTTGGACAAGGTGACGGTGCGGATCAGGTCAGGCTCGGCGGCGATTCCGGCCAGGGCAGCGGCGCCGCGGCCGCCGGGGCCGACCACGCCGAGCGCGTGCGCCTCGTCGAGCACCAGCAGCGCGTCATGCGAGCGCGCGGCCGCGTGCAGCTCGGCCACCGGGGCCAGGGCGCCGTCGACGGAGAACACCGCGTCGCTGACCACGATCGCCGATGGCTCGTCCCGGCCGGCCAGCACCCGCCGCACCGCGTCCGGGTCGCGATGCGGGGTCACCGCCACCCGGGCCCGGGACAGCCGGCACGCGTCGATGAGCGAGGCGTGGTTGCCGGCGTCGGACACGATCAGCACGCCGGCCCGCGCGCCCAGGGCAGCGGCCAGCGCGGTCACGACGGTCAGATTGGCCAGGTAGCCGGAGGAGAAGACGAGCGCGGCCCGGGCGCCGGTGAACTCCGCCAGCCGGGCTTCCAGCCGCGCGTGCAACGCGGTCGTCCCCGTCACCAGGCGGGATCCGGTCGAGCCGGTGCCCCACTCCCAGGCCGCTTCGGCGGCCGCAGCGTTGATCCGCTCGTCCCCGCACAGGCCGAGGTAGTCGTTCGACGCGAGGTCGACGAGGCCGTCGTGGTCCGGGCCGCGCGGGGTGAGGCGGCGGCGCACGTCCGCCGCCGCCCGCCCGGCCGCGGCCTGCCGGAGGAGCTCCAGCGGGTGTGATCGAACACGCATGGGGGAATGATCTCAGCCCCGGATGCGATGATGATGCTGTGCCCACGCTGAACGACCTGGCCAGGAGCCATACCAGCCTCGGTGATGCCGACGTCGAGCACCTGCACTCGCTGGTGTCGGACTGGCAGCTGCTCGCCGACCTGTCCTTCGCCGACCTGATCCTGTGGGCGCCGGCCAAGGACGGCACCGGCTGGCTGGCGATCGCCCAGATGCGCCCTACTACCGGGCCCACCTCGCTCCAGGACGACGTGGTCGGCACCTTCGCCGGGCCGGAGGACCAGCGCCTGCTCGATGTGGCCCGAGACGAGCGGCGCATCTGGCGGGAGAGCGACCCGGACTGGACGAACGGCGTCCCGGTGCGCACCGAGGGCATCCCGGTGACCCGGGCGAACCGGGTGATCGCCGTCATCGAGCGGTGCACCAACCTGAACTCCGCCCGCACCCCGAGCCGGCTCGAGCTCACCTACGTGCAGGGCGCCGACGACCTGGCCCGGATGGTGGCCGAGGGGACGTTCCCGTTCCCCGGCGCCGACGCGATGCTGATCCGGTCGCCGCGGGTCGGCGACGGGCTGGTCCGGCTGGGCAAGTCCGGGCGGGTCATCTACGCCAGCCCGAACGCGCAGTCGGCCTACCGCCGCCTCGGCCTGGCCGCCGACCTGATCGGATCCGAGCTCGGCGTGGTCACGGCCGGGCTGTGCGCCTCCGACGAGCCGCTTGACGAGTCGCTGATGGTGGTGGCCGCGGGCCGCGCCCCGCGCGAGGCCGAGGTGGACGGGAACGGCTCGGTGGTCCAGCTTCGCTCGATTCCGCTGATCGTGGGCGGGAGCGGGACCGGTGCCCTGGTCCTGGTGCGGGACGTCACCGAACTGCGCCGCCGCGAGCGCGAGCTGATGACCAAGGACGCCACCATCAGGGAGATCCACCACCGGGTCAAGAACAACCTGCAGACGGTGGCCGCCCTGCTCCGGCTGCAGGCCAGGCGACTCCGCGCGCCCGAGGCGCGCGCCGCGCTCGACGAGGCGGTCCGCCGGGTCGGGTCGATCGCGGTGGTGCACGAGACGCTGTCCCACGCGCCGGAGGAGGTCGTCGACTTCGACGACATCGCTGACCGGGTGGCCATGATGGCGGCCGAGGTGTCCGCCGCCGAGGTCCGGGTGATCCCGAAGATAACCGGGTCGTTCGGGCAGCTGTCCGCGGCGGTCGCGACCCCGCTGGCCATGGTCCTGACCGAGCTGCTGCAGAACGCGCTGCAGCACGGCTTCCCCGATCCGCAGGCTGCCCGGGAGCAGGGGCTGATCGAGGTCGTCGTGGTGCGCGAGCCGGACCGGCTGACGGTGACGGTGGCGGACACCGGCGTGGGCCTGCCCGACGGGTTCGAGCTGGACACGGCCACCAGCCTCGGCCTGCAGATCGTCCGCACGCTGGTGGTCGGGGAGCTCGGCGGGCGGCTGCGGATCACGCCCAGGCCGGGCGGCGGCACCGAAGCGCTGGTGGATCTTCCGGTGCTTAACCCCGGTTAAGCGCCTGCCGGTCACACGTGCGCGCGGGCGCGCAGCCTGATCGTCCGGCGCTTGAGCGCGCGCCGCTCGTCCTCGCTCGTGCCGCCCCACACGCCGGCGTCCTGACCGGAGTCGATCGCCCAGCGCAGGCACTCTTCCATCACCGAGCAGCGGCGGCACACCTGTTTCGCTTCCTCGATCTGGAGCAGTGCCGGACCGCTGTTCCCGATGGGGAAGAACAGCTCCGGGTCCACCTCACGGCAGGCGGCGTCGTGGCGCCAGTCCATGATTGTCCACTCCTTCTCGGCGGCCGTCCGCCAGCGGATGCGTCCGGTATGCACGTCTATCTATAGCTTGTGAAGCTTTTCACGAGCTTTGCCGTCTTTCAGCGTCGCCCCAGTTTCCCGGGACCACTATGATGCCAAGTTGAAACCCAACCAGACCGCCAGGCGGCCCGGCCGTGCCCCCGAAGGCGATGCAGGAGTCATCTGAGCTGATGACACGTGCGAAGCGCCCCCGGACCAGGCATCACGTCAAGCCTCTCAACGTCGGTTGACGAGCGCAAGAGGCCACGGCGACCCTTCAGCCGAATTTTAATGTCAGATCGATCACATTTTGCTCGCGGCGCGTCAGTCAGGCTTATGAGGTGACGCCACGATTGGATGAGGTGACGCCACGACGCGAAGCGCATGCGGCACGAACTGGAATTTAACCGCCTCGGTCTCCCCGAGATATTCCCCGTCGACCTGAAACGCGATCGGCCGTGCCGAGCGCAGCGTGAGCGATTCCGAACCCAGTACGGACAGCATGTCCCGCCCGCGCGGCGGGCGGCTCCTGATGTACAGCATCTGGCCGACCGCGTTGCAGATGGTGGTCAGCCGGAGTCGGCGCAGCGCCAGCAGGTCCAGCCCCGAGTTGAAATCTGGATTAGGAACGGGCAGCAGCGGGCGGCCACGGAAATAGGTCCACGGCGAGCGGTTGGTGATGATGGTCATGAACAGATCGCCAGCCGGCGGCTCGCCGTCGCGTTCCAGCGTCAAAGCCGGCCGGCGCCGCTCGGTGCCGTGGTAATACTGGCGCATTATCGTCCGCACGAACAGCGACGCACTTTCCCGGCGGCCCTCGGCGCGCAGCCGGTCCACTTCCCCGACCACCTCGGCGTCAAAGCCGAGGCCCGCGCTGAAGGTGAAGTACCGGTCCGCGGCCAGCCCGAGCCCGATCGTCCGGTACTGGCCCGCCGCGATGACCTCCCGCACCCGGCGGATCGCCGGGGCGGCACCGAGCGGCAGCCCGAGTGCCCGCGCCAGCACGTTGGCGCCCCCGCCGGGTATGACCGCGATCAGCGGCTTGTCTTCCACCCGGCTCATGACCCCGTTGACGACCTCGTTGATCGAGCCGTCGCCCCCGTGCACGATGACGAGTTCGGCGCGCGCTTCCGCCGCCAGCTCACGCGCGTGGCCGCGGTACCGGGTCCGTTCGACGTCCAGGTCCACCAGCCCGGCCAGGGAGCGGACGGCGAGGTCGGTGACGGTCCCTGTCATCGACGTCGCATAGCGGTTAACGATCAGTAGGCCCCGCACCCGCCCTAGGCTAACCGCCGCCTAAGCTGGAACCTGCGCGACCCCCCGGATCACGGATTGGTGTGACGACATGGCGACGCGACCGGCCAAGGCGACCGGGACCTCACGGCCCCGGCGCGCCCAGGATCCCGGGCGCGCCCAGGATCCCGGCGAGCCCGCCCCGGCGACGGCACCAGCGCCGCGCGAGCGCCCGCGCGCGCTCCGCCTGGCCGCGGCCGTGCAGGCCGCCGAAGCCGTCGGCATGTGCGTGGCGGCCGCCTTCTCCGCCGTCTCGACCGCGGACGGGCAGTCCTACGCCAGGGCCAGCGGCGTCGCGCTGACACTGATCGCCATCGGCACGGCCGCCGTGTTCGCGGCCTTCGCCGCGGGCCTGGCCAAGGCCAGGCCGTGGACCCGGACCCCGGTGGTCATGACCCAGCTGGCCGTCGGCGCGGCGGGGATCTTCCTGGTGGACGGGCACCGGCTCGACTGGGGCGTGCCCACGCTGCTGCTCGCGGCCTGCTGCCTGGCCGCCCTGTTCACCCCGGCCAGCCTGCGCGCCCTCAACCGCCCGCGCATCCAGCCCTAGGCGTCACTCCTCGGTGGTCAGGCCGTCGCGGAGCTGGGTGAGGGTCCGGGCCAGCAGCCGGGACACGTGCATCTGGGAGATGCCGAGCTCGGCGGCGATCTGGGATTGGGTCATGTTGCCGAAGAACCGCAGCAGCAGGATCTTCTTCTCGCGCGGCGGCAGCTGCTCGAGCAGCGGCTTGAGCGATTCCCGGTATTCCACGCCCTCCAGCGCGTCGTCGACCATGCCGAGCGAGTCGGCGACCGCGGGCGCGTCCTCGTCGCCGGAGTCCGGGGCGTCCAGCGAGACGGTGGAGTAGGCGTTGGCCGACTCCAGGCCCTCCAGCACCTCTTCCTCACTCATCCGCAGGTGCGCGGCGAGCTCGCTGACGGTCGGCGCGCGTCCCTCGCGCTGGGCCAGGTCGCCGATGGCCTTGGTCAGCGAGAGCTTGAGCTCCTGCAGGCGGCGCGGCACCCGGACCGCCCAGCCCTTGTCCCTGAAGTGCCGCTTGATCTCGCCCACGATGGTGGGGGTGGCGTAAGTGGAGAATTCCACGCCGCGCTCCAGGTCGAACCGGTCGATCGACTTGATCAGCCCGATCGTGGCGACCTGGGTGAGGTCGTCGAGCCACTCGCCGCGGTTGCGGAACCGGCGCGCGAGGTACTCCACCAGCGGCAGGTGCAGTTCGACCAGGTAACCCCGTATCCGCACCCGCTCCGGATCGCCGGGCGGCAGCTCGGCCAGCCGCTCGAACAGCTCCCGGGCCCGCGCCCGGTCAGGCGATCCGTGCTCGATCCGCACGGTCTCCGCGGTGGCCTGGGCGACCTCGAACTCCTCGGTCACCTGGACCTCGAACTCGCTGCTCACCCGTTTTCCCGGTGCTTGCGGAGCACGATGGAAACCTGGTCGTCGGCGCCGATCCTGGAGTCCACCGTCCCGGCCAGGGCGGAGAGCACGGTCCAGGCGAAGGTGTCCCTGGCGGGTATCCGCGGTTCGGCCGCGGTCACCGAGACGGTGATCGTCATCTCCTCGGCGCCGAGGTCGAAGGCGCATTCCAGGTTGGTGCCCGGTATCGCCTGGGCGAGCAGCATCGCGCAGGCCTCGTCCACGGCGATGCGCAGGTCTTCGATCTCGTCCAGCGTGAAGTCGAGCCGGGCCGCGAGCCCCGCCGTCGCCGTCCGCAGCACGGACAGGTAGGCGCCCTCGGCGGGCATGCAGACCGTCACGTGGTCTTGCGTCATGTCGCGATCCGCCTGTGCGGTGCCAGAATCCGGGGGGACCGGATCACGCTGGCCCGGCACGGCTGTCGTCGCGGCGGTGTCTTCGGTCACGTCTCTCCTCCGGGCAGGTTTCCGGTCGCCGCCCACTGCAAGCAACCTACCGCCCGCAGGCCATGGCGAGAAACGCGGCGCGCCCCGGCGTTCCGGGGAACGTCGGGGCGCGCAGACAGCCTGCGGCACCGCTTAGGCCTGCTTGGTCTCCCAGAAGATCTTGTTGATCTCCTCGATCTTGGCCAGCAGTTCCTCCGCCTTGGACACGTCCGTAGTGGCCTTGGTGCCTCCGCCGCCGCCCGCGAGCTTGGTGGCCTCGTTGAATAGCTGGTGCAGCTGCGGGTACTTCTCGAAGTGCGGTGGCTTGAAGTAGTCGGTCCACAGCACCCACAGGTGGTGCTTGACCAGCTCGGAGCGCTGCTCCTTGATAATCAGGCAGCGGGCCCGGTACTCGGGGTCCGTGTTCTGCTGGTACTTCTCGTCGATGGCCTTGACGGATTCTGCCTCGATCCGGGCCTGCGCCGGGTCATAGACTCCGCACGGCAGGTCGCAGTGGGCGTGGGCGATGGCCTTCGGCTCGAGCAGGCGGGTGAGCAGCCTCATCGATTCCCTTTCTCCGGCTTGTTAACTTGCAGACCCGACACTACCCCGGCCCCCTGCGCCGACACCTGGAGGGATGCGTGCACTGGCCGATCTGGAGGGTCAAGGTGGCCGAACGGTCCATGGAGCCTGCCCTGCGTCCCGGCGACTGGCTGCTGGTCCGCCGTACCCGCCGGATCCGGCCCGGACAGATCGTGCTCGCCCGGCACCCGGAGCGGCCCGAGATGCTCATCGTCAAGCGCGCCGCCCGCCGCGTCGACGGCGGCTGGTGGCTCGAATCGGACAACCCGGACGCGGGCGCCGTGGACAGCCGGCGTTTCGGGGCGGTGCCGGGGCCGCTCGTCGAGGGCCGCGTGCTGGCCCGCTACTGGCGCCCGCGGGCCGGTTCTTGATCCCGAACGGACCGGGTGTCACGCCCCCGCGCAAGCGAGAACGGCCCCGTCTCCCGACGGGGCCGTTCGTGCTACGCGGGCTCAGTGGTGAATGCCGGTGTCCGGTAGCTCTTCCTGCCCGCTCTGCTTGTTGACCAGCAGGAGCATCTCCTCGCGCGGCAGCTTGGTGCGCATCGCCCAGTAGTAGATGACCACGCTGAACCCGGCCACGGCCAGGATGTCCCACCAGAACCCGAGGTTGCCGGTGTTGATCGGGGGCTTCGGCGTCTTCGAGGACTGGCCGCTGAACTGGCCCTGCCAGGAGATGATGCCCATGCCGATCAGCCACACCGGCATCCAGATCGCGTTCTTCCAGTCCAGCGGCGGCCGCTGCGGGTCGAACGCCATCAGGATGCCCATGATCACGTACCCGATCACCAGGACGACGCCGAGCTTCCAGACCACCTCGAAGCCCGACCAGTAGATGAGCAGGTCGGCCACGATGAACGCGAGCGGGCAAAGGACCGCCGCGGCCGGCATCCGGTATGGCCGGTTAGCGTCCGGCACCTGGCCGCGGAACGCGCCCATGGACAGCGGCCCCCCGGCGTACATCAGCACGCTCGCGCCGGTGATCAGGCCGACCAGCGAGTGCCAGCTCGGGAACGGCAGCAGGAAGAACAGGCCGATGATGAACGCGGCGATGATCCCGAACCACGGGACGCCCCTGGAGTCCACCCTGCCGAAGATGGACGGGAAGTACCGGTTCCTGGCCAGGCCGTAGCTGACCCGCGAGGTCCCTGTCACGTAGATCAGGCCGGTGCCGGACGGGGAGATGAAGGCGTCGATCCGCAGGATGAACGCCAGCCAGGCCAGGCCGACCACGCCCGCCAGGCCGGCGAACGGCCCGGACAGGATGTCCGTGTTGGTGATGCCCGCGAAGCCCTTGCCCAGCAGGTTCGGCGGCATCGCGCCGATGAACGCGAACTGCAGCAGGCAGTAGATGATGATGCCGATCGTGACGGCCAGGATGATCGCCCGCGGCAGGTTGCGCTGCGGATCCTTGACCTCGCCGGCCAGCTGGTCGGCCTGCTCGAAGCCGGAGTAGGCGAAGATGATGCCGGCCGCCGGGAGCGCCGAGAACAGCGCCTTAGCTCCGCCCGGCATGAAGCCCGCGCCGCCCGCGGTGAAGTTGCCGCCGTGGAACTTGAACAGCAGCACGATGATGGCCAGGATCGGGACCGCGACCTTCCACCAGGTCAGGACGTTGTTGACCCGCGCGAAGATGCGCATGGCCAGGAAGTTGACCGCGGTGAAGATCGCCATCAGCACGATCGTCAGCACGAAGCCGACCCCGGTGACGTTGCCGGTCGTGGTGTCGTAGATGCTGTGCCAGTAGAAGGAGGCGTACTGCATGAACGCGAAGCACTCGATCGGCGCGATCGTCACGGCCTGCAGGTAGGCGAAGAAGCCGAAGCCGACGCCGGCCGCGCTGCCGAACGCGAAGTGCGGGAACCTGCCCGTGCCGCCTGCGACCGGGTACATCGCGCCGAGCTCGGCGTAGACCAGGCCCAGGACCATGACCACGATCCCGGCGATGATCCAGTCCAGGATGGCGGCCCCGCCCACCGCCTGCGCGGCGAACAGCGAGCCGAACAGCCAGCCCGAGCCGATGATCGATGTCTCGGACGCCCAGGTGGCCCCGATCATCCCTATCTCTCGCTTCAGGCCGACGTCAGTCGGTCTGGTTACGGTGATCCCAGTAGCTTCAGTTGCCATGTGCGATCCCTTTTCCGATCGTGCCCCGCAGGGCTAGCCACCCGCGGTGCGAGATCCTCGCCGCGAGCTAGGTGAGCTTCTCGTATGCCCCGAGTGAGATCATCGTAGAGATCATCGTCATAACTGAGAAGTGTTCACCCGGATTCGTTTTGATAACGCAGGTCACGGCCCTTGTGCTGGGTATTACCATGTCCCGGGCCGGTTACCTGGCATCACCCGCAGATGTCGCGGGGAATAACTCGATGTCACGTTTCGCGGCCGGTATGTGATTGCTTTCACAAAACAGATGCCCCAACAGAGGTTGGCCGAAACTCTAGGTGCCCTCCGCCGTGGCGGTTGGCGCCTTTGCTTCGCCATCGTCTTCGCCCCGTTTGCGGGCGCGAAACGCGGAGACGTTGGCCCGGTTCATGCATCGCTCGGAGCAGTAACGCCTGGTGTGGCTGGTGCTGGTGTCGATGAACACGCCCTGGCAGCCGGCCGCCTGGCAGATGCCGAACCGGTCGATCCCCACGTCCGTGAGCCGGACGGCGAGGCCCATCACGGCGCCGGCCGCGTACTTGTCCGCGACCGAGCCGCTCTCGGTGTAGTGCACGTGCCAGGGCTGTCCGTCGTGCCCGGACAGCTGCGGGTGGACCGGATGCTGGATCAGCAGCGCGTTCAGCCGGGCAGCGGCGTCTTCGCCGTCGCCGTCGGCGCAGGCCACGAAGAAAGCGCGGATGTCACTGCGAAGACCCCGCAGCGAGTCGAGGTCGTTGCGGGTCACGCCGGTGTTCAGGTGCTCACGGTCGGCGACCATGGCGCGCAACCCGTCCAGGTTGGCGAGCCGGTCACCATCCTCGCCCCCGGCACCGGCAGTGTTCACCAGCCGTACCGCGAGTTCGGCGTAGGAGTTGAGGTCCACTCCGGTTTCCCTATGTAATGGCCTGCTGCCGGTATCGAGTATTACACCATCGGCGGGACAGATGCCAGCAGCGCGCCGGCAGTCTGTGGCACAATGGCTACACGGGACACCCCCCGTCTCTTTCGTGCGCGCCATCTCCGCGCCCACCCATCACCACGAGCCCATCGATGATGCGCCCAACCCATGATGTGCAGGGGGTAACCCATGTCCGAATCGACCCTATCCGCAGCCGCCGAGGATCCCGTGTTCGCCATGCACCGCGGCGGCAAGATCAGCGTGCGTCCTTCCGTGGACGTGACCGACCGGCAGAGCCTGGCGATGGCCTACACGCCCGGGGTGGCCCGGGTGTGCACCGCGATCGCGGAGGCGCCCGAACTAGCCGCCGACTACACCTGGGTGTCCAACACGGTCGCCGTCGTCACCGACGGCACGGCCGTGCTGGGCCTGGGAGACATCGGTCCCGCCGCCGCGATGCCGGTGATGGAGGGCAAGTCGCTGCTGTTCAAGCGGTTCGCCGACGTCGACGCGGTGCCGATCTGCCTGGCCTGCACCAGCGCCGACGAGATCGTCGCGGCGGTCGCCGCGCTCGCGCCGAGTTTCGGCGGCATCAACCTGGAGGACATCTCCGCGCCGCGCTGCTTCGAGATCGAAAACCGGCTCTCATCGCTGCTCGACATCCCGGTCTTCCACGACGACCAGCACGGCACGGCGATCGTTACGCTGGCCGCGCTGCGCGGCGCGGCCCGGGTGGCGGGCAAGGAACTCGGCCAGCTGCGCGCCGTGGTGGCCGGCGCGGGCGCGTCCGGCGTGGCGGTGACGAGAATGCTGCTCCGGGCGGGGATCGGCGACATCGCCGTGTCGGACAGCAAGGGCCTGATCTACCGGAGGCGGGAAGGCCTGAACCCGGTCAAGGCGGCGCTAGCCGCCCAGACCAACAAGGCCGGCCTGACCGGCTCCACCGAGTCGGCGCTGCGCGGCGCGGACGTGTTCATCGGCCTGTCCAGCGGCACGGTGGCCGAGTCGGCCATCGCCTCGATGGCTCCCCGCGCGATCGTCTTCGCCCTGTCCAACCCCGACCCCGAGGTCCACCCGGACGTGGCGGGCCGGCACGCCCTGGTCGTCGCCACCGGCCGCAGCGACTTCCCGAACCAGATCAACAACTCGCTGGCCTTCCCCGGCGTGTTCCGCGGCGCCCTGGACACGCGCGCCACCGACATCACCGAGTCGATGAAGCTGGCCGCCGCCGACGCCATCGCCGCCCTGGTCGGCGCCGACGCGGCCGCCGGCTACGTCATCCCCGGCCAGTTCGACGAGCGAGTCGCCCCCGCCGTAGCCGCCGCCGTAGCCGCCCAGGCCCGCGCCGACGGCGTAACCCGCCGCTAACCCCGCCCCCACCGCCAACCCCACCAATCACATTTCCCTCCCCAGCCCCTACCCGGGCTGGGAGGGAAGGACATGGTTGTGACACTCTGCCTACTCTTCGGGGTACGTTGCCACAACCATGCGCTACCGGGATCGCCGGTCAGGCGCGCCCGGACGGCATGGCTCCAGTCTCGGGCGCCGGGGGCCGGGTCGGTAGGGTGTGGGGCATGTTTGCTGCGACTGCTGCGCGTATTGACGCTGATGATCCGCTGTCCGGGCTCGAACTCGGGGAGCGTCCTGAGCCCACCGCCCCGGACGGCTGGACGACGGTGACGGTGAAGGCGGCCGCGCTCAATCATCACGATGTGTGGACGCTGCGCGGGGTGGGCATCTCGGCGGACCGGCTGCCGATCGTGCTCGGCTGTGACGCGGCGGGGATCGACGCGGACGGCAACCAGGTCGTGGTGCACGCGGTCATCGCCGACCCCGATGCGGGCGGCGGCGACGAGACCCTCGATCCGCGCCGCTCACTGCTCTCCGAACGCCACGACGGCGCCTTCGCCGAGCGGGTCTGCGTGCCGCGGCGCAACCTGGTCCCGAAGCCGTCGGCCCTGTCCTTCGAGGAGGCCGCCTGCCTGCCGACGGCCTACCTGACCGCGTACAAGATGCTGTTCGAGAAGTCCGGCGTCCAGCCGGGCGCGACCCTGCTCGTTCAGGGCGCGGGCGGCGGGGTGGCCACGGCGATCATCGTGCTCGGCCGCGCGGCCGGCTACCGGGTGTGGGCGACCAGTCGCAGCGAGGCCAAGCGCGAGCAGGCCCTCAAGCTCGGCGCCGATCAGGTCTTCCCGGCCGGGGCGAGGCTGCCGGAACGGGTTGACGTCGTCATGGAGACCGTCGGGCAGGCCACCTGGGCGCATTCCGTCCGGTCACTCAAGCCCGGCGGCCGGATCGTGATTTCCGGTGCGACCAGCGGCGATGCCCCGCCAGCCGAACTAACCCGGGTGTTCTTCACCCAGCTGTCGGTGACCGGCTCGACGATGGGTTCCCGCGACCAGCTCGGTCGGCTGGCCAGGTTCTGCGAGCAGACCGGGGCCCGCCCGGTGATCGACCGGGTGCTGCCGCTGGCGCAGGCCCGCGAGGGCTTCCAGGCCATGATCACGGGCGACCTGTTCGGCAAGATCGTCTTCACGCTCTAGCCGCGCGGGGTCGCTCGGCCGGCCGCACTCGGCCGGCAGCACGAGGGAGCCTCAGTCCTGCTTGGCCGGGTTCTCGGTCTCGTCCGCGGGCGCTTCGGCCTGGTCAGCGGGGTTCTCCGGGGTCTGAGGGCCTGCGCCGCGCCGTCCCGGGGCGTCGTGGCCGGGACCGAAGATCTCGGACTTGATCCGCTCCAGCGCGTCTTCGAGGATCGTGCGCAGGTCGCTGATCACGTTCTCGCCGGCCGCCGAGGACTGCAGGGCCAGCCTCCGCAGGTCGGAGGTGAACTGGACGGCCAGCCGCTCCAGGTCGCGCAGCGTCCCGAAGTCGAGCGCTCCGGGCCAGCCTGGCCCGCCGGCCCGGCCCCGCATGCGCGCCCAGTCTTCCCAGCCGCGCCGCCCGGGCCAGTCCGTCCAGCCGGGTCCCTGGCCCCATCCCGGGCCGCCGATCCCGCCCGGATGCTCCCAGTCCTGCTCACCGGAGTGGAACCGGGCGCCGGCGGGCTCGCCGAGCCGGCCAGCCCCCAGGGCCTCGTCGCGGGCACGCTGGGTTTCCTCGCGGAGCCGCCGGGCCTGCTCGTGCACCCGCCGGGCAGCTTCGGGCCCGCCTGCCGCGCCGCCGCCTGCTGCCGCGCCGCCGCCTGCTGCCGCGCCGCCGAGATCCTCGTCGTGCTCCTCCTCGCGGACGCGCTCCCGCTGCCCGCGGGCTTGATCACGGGCTTGATCGCGGGCCTGCCGCACTTGCTCGCGAGCCTGTTCCTTGGCCTGCCTGGCCTGCTCGCGAGCCTCGTCGCGGGCCTGCCTGGCCTGCTCGCGGACGTCGGTGGCCACGTCCCGGCCCACCCGGCGCGACTCACGCGCTGCCCAGGTCAGCTCCTCGCGGAGGCTGCGCACGGTCTGCCTGACGTCTTCCCTGACCTCGCGGACGATGTCGCTGACCGACGCGGACAGTTCCTCCTCGAGCTCGTCGAGCTCATCGCTGCGGCTGCGCAGCTCATCACGGCCGGCCTCGGTGATCCGGTAGACCTTGCGGCCGTCTACCTCATCGTGCGTGACCAGGCCCTCTTCCTCGAGCCGGGCCAGCCGGGGGTAGATCGTGCCGGGGGAGGGCGAGTACACGCCCATGAACCGGTCGCGCAGCAGCCGGATGACCTCGTAGCCGTGCCTGGGCTCTTCATCAAGGAGCCTGAGCAGGTACAGCCGGAGGCTGCCATGGCGGAATACCGGACTCAACTGGCCTCGCCTTCCATCTCACTCTCATTATCAGGCTGTTGAGCAGCCCTTTGTTCGGCCTGCGGCGCCGCTCCGCGCCCGGCGCGTCGCAGCAGCATGACCCGGCCGGACATGGTGGTCACGGACACCTGCCCGGAACCGGCGCCAAGACTACCGCTAACGCTACGAGACGCCGGCGCCGAGGATCGTCTAAGCTCGGCAAATTCGCTCCGGACGTCACCCGAGACGGAGTGCAGGTTCACCCGGGCGTCGGCTTCGGCCGGGAGCCTGAGCACCACCTCGCCGGAAACCGTGGTGACCTGCATCCCGCCCAGCGGGTCGAGGTCGACGTCCGCGGTCACGTCGCCGCTCACCACGCTCGCGTCGAGGCGTTCGAGCCAGCCGTCCGCCAGCGTCAGGTCGCCGGACACGGTCCTGAAGTTCAGCCTGCCGTTGATCCCCTGCGCCTCGAGCGCCCCGGACACGGTGTTGGCGTCCACGTCCCCGGTGATGCCGTCCAGCATGATCCCGCCGGAGACGCTCTTGACCGAAGCCCGCGAGCTGATGCCGGACATGACGGCGGTCGCGCTGACCACGCCGACCTGCGTCGGGCACTTCCGCGGCACGCTCACCGTCACCGTGGCGGAATGGCGCTGCGGCCGCAGCCACTTCAGCAGGCCCTCCCAGCTGAGGTTCTCGTGCGCGACGGTCAGGACCCCGCCCTCGTAGGTGACGCTGAGCGGGTCGCCCTCGACGCTGGACACCTGGAGCGACGGCTTCCCGTCGGTGGCGAGCACCGCCACTGAGCCGGCGATGAGCCTGACCCGCAGCCCGGTCACGTCGTCGAACTCCAGGCTCGTCGGAGCCTCGATGGTCCACTGCGCCATCTCACTCGTCGGCATTCCACCCGTCCTTCCCGTAGCCGCGGCCAGTACACCTAACGATATATCTCATTTTGCCAAAGTCAAGATGTATCGCGAGAGGTCGCCGAGAGGCGAGGCAGGATGTCCCAGGTGACGCCGGGGCGCCGGGGCGCCGCCGGGACGCCGCCGGGACGCCGGGGCAGTCACCCGGCTCGTTCGGGATCTCGGGTCTTCGGGTTAGTCCTCTTCGTCGTCGAGCCGGGCCAGCCAGCTGGCCAGCCGGTCCACGGCGACGTCGAAGCCCGGGTTGAGGTCGACGAAGTCACGCAGCCGCGCGGCCAGCCAGGCCAGCGAGACCTGCTCGTCGCCGCGCCTTTCCTCGAGTTCCTCGATACCGCGGTCCGTGAAGTACATCAGTACATCAAGCCCCCGAGGGGATCGCCGTCTCGATGATCTCCCGGTGGGTGCTGGCGTGCTTGGCCGCCGAACCGGCCGCCGGCGCGGAACTCGCCGGCAGCGACACCATGCCCACCTCACGGCTCAGCACTCGCGGGAGCTTCAGCGCCATGGTCGGCCAGGCCCCCATGTTGGCCGGCTCCTCCTGCACCCAGGTGACCATCTCGGCGTTGGGGTAGCGGGCCAGTTCGGCGCAGAGCTCGGACACCGGCAGCGGGTACAGCCGCTCGACCCGGACGATGGCGACCTCGGTCGCGTTCACCTCCCGCTGCCGTGCGGCCAGGTCGTAGTACACCTTGCCGGAGCACAGCACCACCCGGCGAATGCCCGCATCATCCTGGCCCCACGCAGAACCGATGAGCGCCCTGAACGACCCGCTGGTGAAGTCGCTGACCGCTGAGGCGGCCGCCTTCAGCCGAAGCATGGACTTCGGGGTGAACACGATCAGCGGCTTGTGCCGCCCGGACAGGCCCTGCCAGCGCAGCAGGTGAAAGTAGTTGCCCGGCGTGGTCGGCATGGCCACCGTCATGTTGTCCTGCGCGCACAGCGAGAGAAAGCGCTCCACCCGGGCGGAGGAGTGGTCGGGCCCCTGGCCGTCGTAGCCGTGCGGCAGCAGCAGCACCACGCCGGAACGCTGACCCCACTTCTGCTCACCGGAGCTGATGAACTCGTCCAGGATCGTCTGCGCGCCGTTGACGAAGTCACCGAACTGGGCTTCCCAGCAGACCAGGGCTTCCGGGCGGGCGACGGAGTAGCCGTACTCGAAGCCCACCGCCGCGAACTCCGACAGCAGCGAGTCGTGCACGAAGAACTTCGCCGCGCCGGAGTCGAGCTGCTTGAGCGGCGTGTACTCCGCGCCGGTGTGCCGGTCCACCAGCACCGCGTGCCGCTGCCCGAACGTGCCGCGCCTGCTGTCCTGGCCGACCAGCCGCACCGGGTAGCCGTCCAGGAGCAGCCCGCCGAAGGCCAGCAGCTCGCCGGTCGCCCAGTCGATGGCGTCTTCCTCGCGCATGGCGGCGCGCCGGTCGAGCAGGGGCTTGAGCCGCGGGTGGGGAGTGAAGTCCGCGGGCAGGTTGACCTGGGTGTCGATGATCCGCTTGACGACCTCGGCGCTCACCGCGGTCGGCACGGCCTCGTGGTTGACCGGGCGGTCCTCCGGCTCGGGCTTGCGCACGGTGCCGGGTTCGGCCGGCCGGTCCGCCGCGTCCCTGGTCTCGGTGAAGGCGCGCTCGAGATGCTGCTGGTAGTCGCGCAGCGCCGCCTCGGCCTCTTCCATCGTGATGTCGCCGCGGGCGATCAGCGACTCGGTGTACACCTTCCTGGTCGAGCGCTTGGCCTCCACCAGGTCGTACATGAGCGGCTGGGTGAACGACGGGTTGTCGGTCTCGTTGTGCCCCCGCTTGCGGTAGCACACCATGTCGATGACCACGTCCTTCTTGAACGCCTGCCGGTAGGCGAAGGCCAGCCGGGCGATCCGCACGACGGCCTCGGGGTCGTCGCCGTTGACGTGGAAGATCGGCGCCTGGATCATCCGGGCGACGTCGGTCGCGTACACGCTGGACCGCGAGTACTGCGGGGCGGTGGTGAAGCCCACCTGGTTGTTCACGATGACGTGCACGGTGCCGCCGGTACGGTACCCGCGCAGCAGCGACAGGTTCAGCGTCTCGGCCACCACGCCCTGCCCGGCGAACGCCGCGTCGCCGTGGATGAGTACGGGCAGCACGGTGAAGCCGGGCTCGCCCTTGTCGATGACGTCCTGCCTGGCCCGGACCACGCCCTCGAGCACCGGGTCGACCGCCTCGAGGTGGCTCGGGTTGGCCACCAGCGAGGTCTTGATCTGGGTGCCGTCGGGGGCGCGGAAGGTCCCCTCCGCGCCGAGGTGGTACTTGACGTCGCCGGAACCCTGGGTGCTGCTCGGGTCCAGGTTGCCCTCGAACTCCTTGAAGATCTGCGCGTAGGACTTGCCGACGATGTTGGCCAGCACGTTCAGCCGCCCGCGGTGGGCCATGCCGATGACGGCCTCGTCCAGGTGCCCCTGGGCCGCCTCGGCCAGCACCGCGTCGACCAGCGGGATCAGCGACTCGGCGCCTTCCAGGGAGAACCTGCGCTGGCCGACGAACTTGGTCTGCAGGAACATCTCGAACGCCTCGGCCACGTTGAGCCGGGACAGGATGCGGATCTGCTCGTCGTGTTCGGCCCGCGGGTGCGGGATCTCGATCCGGTCCTGCAGCCAGCGGCGCTCTTCGGGATCCTGGATGTGCATGTACTCGGTGCCGACGGTGCGGCAGTACGAGTCACGCAGCACGCCCAGGATGTCCCGCAGCTTCATCCGCGACTTCCCGCCGAAGCCACCGGTGGGGAAGTCGCGCTCCAGGTCCCACAGGGTCAGGCCGTGCAGGTTGATGTCCAGGTCGGGATGCTTGCGCTGGGTGACCTCGAGCGGGTTGGTGTCGGCCATCAGGTGGCCGCGCACCCGGTAGGCGTGGATCAGCTCCTGGACCCGGGCGGACCTGGCCACATCGTCCTCGTGGCCGGACGGGAAGTCCCTGACCCAGCGGACCGGCTCGTACGGGATGCGCAGCGCGGCGAAGATCTCGTCGTAGAAGCCGTCCTCGCCGAGCAGCAGCCGGTGGATCTTCTGCAGGAACTCGCCCGACTGGGCGCCCTGGATGATCCGGTGGTCGTAGGTCGAGGTGAGCGTGACCGACTTGCTGACCGCCAGCCGGGCCAGGGTTTCCTCGGACGCCCCGGCGTAGGCGGCCGGGTACTCCATCGCCCCGACGCCCACGATGCAGCCCTGGCCCGCCATCAGCCGCGGCACCGAGTGCTCGGTGCCGATCGTGCCCGGGTTGGTGATCGTCGCGGTGGTGCCCTGGAAGTCGGTGACCGCGAGCTTGCCCGCGCGGGCCCGCCGGACGACGTCCTCGTAGGTCGTCCAGAACTGGCGGAAGTCCATCTCCTCGGCCATCTTGATGTTCGGCACGAGCAGCTGCCGGGAGCCGTCGGCGCCCTGCACGTCGATGGCCAGCCCCAGGTTGATATGGTCCGGCCGGGCGATGGCGGGCTTGCCGTTCTCCTCGGTGTAGGCGTCGTTCATCTCCGGCAGCACCTTGAGCGCCGCGACCACCGCGTACCCGATCAGGTGCGTGAACGACACCTTGCCGCCGCGGCCGCGGCGCAGGTGGTTGTTGATGACGATCCGGTTGTCCACGAGCAGCTTGGCCGGGACCGCGCGGACGCTGGTCGCGGTGGGCACGGCCAGGCTCGCCGTCATGTTAGTGACGGTGCGGGCGGCGGCGCCGCGCAGCCTGCTGACCTCAGCTCCGCTTGGCGCGGAAGGAGGCGCAGCGGCCGGGGGAGCGGGGGACGCCTGCGGGGCCGGCGCAGGCCGCGCGGGCGCCGGCGCCCGCGCGGGGGACTGAGCCGGAGCCGGCGCGGGGGCCGGGGCCTGAGCCTGGGGAGGCGCCTGAGCCGCGGCGGCGGCCTGGCGGCCGATGACCGGCTGGGGGCCCGTTCCGGTCGGGAGGGTGGGCTGGTAGTCGGCGAAGAAGCTCCACCACGCCCGGTCCACCGAACCGGGGTCAGCCAGGTACCTCTGATATAGCTCCTCGACGAGCCATTCGTTGGCGCCGAAGTCGGCCTGGCTCGCGGCGTGATCCGGTGCGGCTCCCTGGCGCGACTGGTGCGGCGCGCTGGCTGGCTGGTGTGGTGGCCCGGGCTCTCGTGACGCTTCGGGCTCGCGGACCTCCGCGCTACCCTGCGGTGACCCAGAAGACACGGCTGACATCGACCGTCAAACCTTCTTCCGACAATGTGTAATCGTTTGGCTTGCCTCTGCCCATCAAGGCTACCCGCCGCCATCCGGACCAGGGTCTGAGAACTGTAGGCAACTTACGGTGCGCGTGTGGCCTGAGTCACTTGCCGCTGCTCTGGCCCGCTCCCGGCCACGGCCTCAGGGAAAGTCCCTGTCACGGCCGTTGCCGGCCGGTACCATCGGCGGGAACGGCAAATGGATATCCGGATTTAGCCCCCGCCGCTGTGGTTTCACCGGGGGTCATCCTCTTGACGGCAAGGCACAGGTGACAAGGGAACCGACCGGCCATCCCGAGGCTGACGGCGCCTGGGGTCCCTCGGGTCCCCCGCGTCCCCGGTCGACGCGTGCCGGAACCGGCCCCATCCCGCGTGCCGGAACCGGCCCCATCCCGCGTGCCGCCACCGGGCCCATCCCGCGCGTTCCGGCCGGCCCCGATCGGGCCGGTGATGATCCGTGGAGCGGGACGGCTCCCGGGTTCGAGTTCGAGGGACGCCGTTCCCGGCCCGCCCGGGGACCCCGCCGGACCCCGCCCGCCCGGGGCCGCAACCCCAGCGAGCACCCCGGCCCGCGGGAGACAGGCCCCCAGGAGGCGCTGCGCGAGCCGCGGCGTTTCCGGTACACGCAGACGGTAAGCCAGCCGCTGTCCGTGCCGCCACAGGCGTGGCCCGACGACAGTCAGCCGGCCACGCCCGGATTCGAATTCGACGACGGTACGCAGGCCGGCCCCGCCGGCCCGCGCCCGTCCGGCCCGCGCCCGTCCGGGCCCCGCCCCGCTGGCCCGCGGCGGGGCAGCCCGGCCGGCACCCGCGAGGAGGGGCCGGCGAGGGCAGCCGTCTCCGAGTGGGCCAAACTGCTCCGCTCGATGCTGCCCCAGCCGGTCAAGCGCCGCTGGTCCCAGGAGTTCATGGCCGGGCTCGAGTTCCGCGGCTGGGGGATCCGGGTGGCGATCCCGATCCTCGCTATGGTCGTCTTCGGCGTCGCCGTCGTCGTGATAGCCGGCGCGAACAGCGGCAACGCCGGGCCTACCCCGCCCGCGGCCTCCCTCGGCTTCCCGCCCGCGACGCTGGCGGGCAACGACTTCACGGTCGCGGCCAGCGGCCGCGGCATCAGCCAGACGCTGGGCCGGGTGACGAGCGCCGGCGACGAGATCGTGGCGGCGGGGTCGCAGGCCGGCGCGCGCATCGCGCGGGCCCAGTTCTTCGTGTCGCTGGACGACGGGCGTACCTGGACGATGGGGACGGTCAAGTCGGCGGCCGGCGGCGTGCCCCCGCCCGGGCACGGCGCCATCTTCGTGGCCGGCGGCCAGGGCGCGTGGGTCGCCCTCGGTCCCGGCTCGATCTGGACCAGCCCGGACGGCCGGACGTGGACGCTCACGCCGGGCAACGGGATGCCGCTGCTGCCCGGCGACCAGATCAGCGCGGTGACCCGGACGGCGGACGGCTTCATCGCCGTGGGCGCCAGCGTGCCCGGCGGTGACGCGGCCAGGTCCACCCCGCTGGTCTTCCTGTCGGCCAACGGGATCAGCTGGGACCGGCTCGGCGCGGCGCGGCTGCACCTGGCCGCGGGCGGCGGCCGCGCCCTGGACCTCAAGTACGTGGCGGCGGCCGGGAAGCGGATCATGATCGCGGGGGACGTCTTCACCACCAAGGTCACCGGTAAGCCCAAGCGGACGGTGACGGTGCAGGTCGGCGCCGCCTGGCTGAGCGGCGACGGCGGCGCGAGCTGGGCGCCGACCGCGGGTTCGGCCGCCGGGCCGGGCGCGCAGCCGCAGATAGCCGGGGTGGCGGCGGCCGGCCAGGGGTTCGTCCTGCTGCGGCCGGCCATCGTCGCCAAACGACCGGCCGTCGACGCCTTTTATTCACCGAACGGCCTGGGCTGGACGTTCCAGGCCACCCTCAGCGCGGCGGGCGGGTTCACCGCCGCGATGGCGAACGGCGGTCCGGCCGGAACTGTGCTCACTGGGATAACAGGCGTCACGGGCCAGGCGGGGCGCACCCTGACCGCGTTCGTCTCCGCGAACGGCCGGGCCTGGCGGCAGACCCGCCCCCTCGGCCCCGCCGCGTCGGAAGCGGTCTCAGGCGTGGCGCTGGCCCCGGACGGCGCCGTGGTCACGGCGGGCATCAGCGCGGGCCCGGACAGCCGCCAGCCGGTGATCACCCTGACCGGGACCAGCGCCGCGGCGCAGCAGGTGGAGCTCGCGAAGATCCCAGGCGCGGTCGAGCCGGAGGTGGCCGTCAACGGCGTCGCCGCCCGCGGCAGCACGCAGGTCGCGGTGGGCAGCGCCAACGGCTTTCCCGCCGCGTGGACCTCGGTCGACGGCGGCAGCTCGTGGAGCCGGGCCACCGGTGCCACCCCGGCGGTGCTCAGCCGGCCGGGGACGCAGCAGCTGACCAGCGTGACGCGCGGCACCACGGGGTGGCTCGCCGTGGGCGGCGTCACGGCGAACGCCGCCGAGCACCCGGTCGTCGTCGTCTCGGCCGACGGCAACAGCTGGCAGGCGGCCGACGGCGCGCCCGTGTTCGGCGCGCCCGGGCTGTTCACCGAGCAGGCCGCCGCCGACGGCCAGGGCTATGTCATCGTCGGCCGCCAGAAAATCAGGCAGATCCAGAACGGCAGGACCGTCTCCGTCCGCACCGTCGCCGCAGCCTGGTGGTCGGCCGGCCTGTCCGGCTGGCAGCGCGCCGGGAACGCGGCCTCGGCCGGCGGGGCGGGCGCGCTCGACGGAGCGGGGGCCAGGCAAATGGTGGCCGTCACCGCCAGCTCGGGCGGCTTCGTGGCGGTGGGCTCGCACGGCGGCCAGCCGTCGGCCTGGATCTCGGCGGACGGCGGCCGGACCTGGCGGCAGGCCGACCTGCCCCTGCCGGTCGGCTCCACCCGGGCCGTGCTTGAGCACGTCGCGAGCACCGGCCGCGTCATGGCCGCCGTGGGCACCGCGGTCACCACCACCGGCCGCTCGGTGCCGTTCGCGGCCAGCTCATCCAACGGCGGGGCCAGCTGGGTCGAGTCGGCGCTCCCGGTTCCCGCGGGCCTGTCCTCGGTCACGGCCCTGGCCGCGGCGGGGGGCACCTTCACCGCCACAGGGACCTACGGCAGCACCCCCGGCCATCAGGACGTGGTGGTGTGGACGTCGCCGAACGGGGCGTCGTGGCGTGCCGCCGAACCCGCCGGGCAGGGCCTGACCGGGCCGGGCATCCAGGCCATCACCAGCCTCACGGCATCCGGCAGCACGCTGACCGGCGTGGGCTTCACCGCCTTCCCGGCCGGCGAGCAGCCCGTCTTCTGGCAGTCCCCGATCAGGTGATTGCTACCGGCTGGCCGAAGACGTCGTCCCGGCGGTTGCCGAGGCTGGGCAGGCTGGCCCGGACGGTCTCGATCAGGTCGGTGTCGACCTCCGCGACCGCCACTGAAGGCGCGGGCCCGAGGTCGGCCCGGACCACGCCGAGCGGGTCGACGAGCATGCTGCGGCCGATGCCGGTCGCGGCCCGGGTGGGCCGCTCGTCCGGGTCGGGGACCTGCCCCACGGCGGCGACCCAGACGGTGTTCTCGATGGCCCGCGCCCGCACCAGCGTGACCCAGTGCTCCTCCTTGAACAGCCCGGCGGCCCACGCGGCGGGCAGCACCAGCAGTTCGGCCCCGGCCACCGCCAGCGCCCGGGACAGCTCGCCGAACCGCACGTCGTAGCAGATCTCCAGGCCGGTGCGCACCCCGGCGAGCGTGCAGGCGACGGGGGCGGACCCCGGCGCGACCTGGTCGGACTCGCGATGCCCGAACGCGTCGAACAGGTGCAGCTTGCGGTAGGAGGCGACCAGCTCGCCGGCTCCGTCGTAGGCCACGGCGGTGTTGTACACCCGGCCGTCCGGAGCGGGCTCGAAGACGCCGGCCACGAGCGCGACCCCGGTCTGCTTCGCCGCGGCGGCCAGCCCGGCGCAGAACGGGCCGTCCAGCGGCTCGGCCGCGGCGCGCAGGTCCGAGCCGAACCTGATCTGGGTGGCCTCCGGGAATACCGCCAGGTCAGCGCCCTGGTTGGCGGCCTCCGCCAGGGCGTCCCTGACGCGCCCGGAGTTGACGTCAGGCCGTGAGCTGACCGGGATCTGGCACAACGCGACTCGCATATCCGCAGCCTAACTCGCGCGCCGGGGGCCGCGGCATGATGTCATGGCCCAGTGAACCGACCACTGCTTAACCGGCGCCTGGACGGCCTGGGGACGACGATCTTCGCCGAGATGTCCGCTCGGGCGGTCGCGACCGGATCGATCAACCTGGGCCAGGGCTTCCCCGACCGGGACGGCCCGGCCTCGGTCGCCCGGGCCGCGGCCGACGCCATCCTGGCCGGCCGCGGCAACCAGTACCCGCCGGGCCCGGGCATACCGGAGCTGCGCCAGGCCATCGCCGCGCACGACGAGCGGTTCTGGGGCCTGCGCTACGACCCGGCCGACGAGGTGCTGGTCACCGCGGGAGCCACCGAGGCGATCGCCGCCGCCATGCTCGCCCTGGTCGAGCCGGGCGACGAGGTGATCGCGTTCGAGCCCTACTACGACTCCTACGCGGCGAACATCGCCATGGCGGGCGGCGTCCGCGTCCCGGTCACGCTGCGCCCGCCTGATTTCCGCCCCGACCTGATCGAGCTGGCCAAGGCGGTGACCGACCGGACCAGGCTCATCCTGCTGAACAGCCCGCACAACCCGACCGGTTCGGTCTTCTCCCGCGACGAGCTCGCCGCGATCGCGCGCCTGGCCGTCGAGCGCGACCTGCTCGTGGTCACCGACGAGGTCTACGAGCACCTGGTCTTCGACGGCGAGCACGTGCCGATCGCCGGGTTCCCCGGCATGCGCGAGCGGACCGTGTCGGCCAGCTCCGCGGGCAAGACGTTCTCCTTCACCGGCTGGAAGATCGGCTGGGTCAAGGCGGCGCCCGAGCTGGTGACCGCGGTGAAGACGGCCAAGCAGTTCCTGACCTTCGTCAGCGGCGGCCCGTTCCAGTACGCGGTGGCCGAGGCGCTCGCCCTGCCCGCCGAGTACTACGCCACGCTGCGCGATGACCTGAAGGCCCAGCGTGACCTGCTCACCGCCGGGCTGGACGAGATCGGCTTCGTGGTCTACCCGCCGCAGGGCACCTACTTCGTCACCGCCGACATCAGGCCCCTGGGCTACCAGGACGGCGTGGAGTTCTGCCGGAACCTGCCCGACCGCGCGGGCGTGGTCGCCATCCCCACCGCTATCTTCTACGACCACAAGGAACTGGCCCGCAGCCACGTCCGGTTCGCCTTCTGCAAGCAGCCCGAGGTGCTGACCGAGGCGCTAGCGCGCCTTTCCCGGCTCGCCCGAGGCTGACCCGGCCGCCTCCAGGGTCGCGGCCCAGCTCGCCAGGAGGTTCAGCCCGTCTGCCGACGGGGTGCCGGGCTCGGCGGAGTACGCGGAGACCCGCAGGCCTTCGTCCGCGGCGATGTCCATCGCCTCGTACGCCAGGGTGAGGTCGCCGACGACCGGGTGATGGAAGCGCTTGACCCCGGTGCGGTGGAAGCGCACGTTGTGCGCGGCCCACCAGGTGCGGAAGATCTCGCTCCGGGTCGACAGCTCCCCGATCAGGCCGGACAGCGCCTGATCGTGCGGGTTGCGCCCGGCCTCGGATCGCAGCATCGCCACCGTGTCCCGGGCCTGGCGTTCCCAGTCGAGGTAGAACTGCGGCGCGCCGGGGTCAAGGAACAGGAACCGGGCGGCGTTGGCGGGCTGGGCCGGGCTCGTCAGTATCGGAGAGAAGAGCGCCTGGCCGAGCCGGTTCGCGGCCAGGATGTCCAGGCGCCCGTTCCGCACGTACGCCGGGGTGGTGGTCATCGAGTCCAGGATGCGCTGCACGCTCGGGCGGACCTGCTGCCCGGCGGGGCGGCGGGGCGCTCGCGCCGCGGGGCTGGCCGCCCGGGCCAGGTCGAACAGGTGCGCGCGTTCGGCCTCATCCAGGTGCAGCGCGCGGGCCAGCGCCTCAAGCACGCTCTCCGACGCGCCGCGCGCGTTTCCCCGTTCCAGGCGGGTGTAGTAGTCGACGCTGACCCCGGCGAGCATCGCGACTTCCTCCCGGCGCAGTCCGGCGACGCGCCGGTTGCCGCCGTAGGCGGGCAGGCCCGCCTGCTCCGGGGTGATCCTGGCCCGCCGGGAGGTCAGGAAGTCACGGATCTCGTTCCGGTTGTCCATGGCTACGAGGTTACGTTCCGTCCCGGCCGCGCTGGGAGGCCCTCTCAGTACCCGGAACGACAGGCTCTCCCACACCGGGGCCGTCCCCGGTTTCATTATCTTCATGCGAGCGACCTTGATGTACGGTGCCGGTGACGTGCGGGTGGAGACCGTGCCCGATGCGGCGCTGCGGGAACCCACCGACGCCGTGGTGCGGGTGCTGCGCTCGGCCATCTGCGGCAGCGACCTGTGGCCTTACCAGTCGATGCCGCCCGCCGGACAGGGCAGGCCCATGGGTCATGAGTTCCTCGGCGTGGTCGAGGACACCGGCGCGGAGGTGTCCGGCCTGAAGCGCGGTGACCTGGTGGTCACGCCGTTCGTATGGGCGGACAACACCTGCGACTTCTGCCGTGAGGGGCTGCACACCTCCTGCCGGCACGGCGGCCGCTACGGCTTGGACGGCGTGGACGGCGGGCAGGGCGAGGCCGTGCGGGTGCCGCTAGCGCAGGGCACCCTGGTCAAGTTGCGGGCCGGGGTGGATGAGGCGCTGTTGCCGTCGCTGCTCACTTTGTCCGATGTCTTCTGCACCGGCCACCACGCCGCGGTGAAGGCCGGGGTCAGCCCGCGCACGGCGGTGACGGTGATCGGCGACGGCGCGGTCGGGCTGTGCGCGGTCCTGGCGGCCCGGCGGCTGGGCGCCGAGCGGATCCTGCTGATGGGCCGGCATAAGGAGCGCACCGACCTGGGCCGGGAGTTCGGCGCCACCGAGGTGATCGCCGAGCGGGGCGAGGAGGCAGCCGAGCGGGTGCGGGAGCTGACCGGCGGCGACGGCACGCACGCGGTGCTGGAATGCGTCGGCACACTGCAGGCGCTCCAGACGGCGTTCGGCGTGGTCCGCGACGGCGGTGTGATCAGCCGGGTTGGCGTGCCGCAGTACACCGATGGGCCGGTCGGGTTCGGCATGATCATGCGCAACATCACGCTGACCGGCGGCGCATGCCCGGCCCGGGCCTACATCGAGGAACTCCTGCCCGACGTGCTCGACGGCCGCATCGAGCCGGGCCGGGTCTTCGACCGCACCATCAGCCTGGACCAAACCCCGGACGGCTACCGCGCCATGGCCAGCCGCGAGGCGCTGAAGGTCCTCATCCGCCCCTGAGCGACCAAAGAGACGGAGTAATCACCATGGAACAACGACCGCTGGGACGCACCGGCGTCTCGGTCAGCAAGTTGTGGCTCGGGGCCATGATGTTCGGCGACTGGGGCACCAAGGATCACGACGAGAGCATCCAGATCATCCACCGCGCGCTGGATGCCGGGATCAACTTCGTCGACACCGCCGACGTCTACTCCCGCGGCGAGTCCGAGGTCATCGTCGGCAAGGCCCTGGCCGGCGGCCGGCGCGACGACGTCGTGCTCGCGAGCAAGGCGCACATGCCCGCAAACTGCTGGCCGCACGGCGCTGGTCACCTGCGCTTCATCCATGCGGAGCCGGGCCAGCCGCTGCTGAGCATCCGGCCGGAACCGCATGTCACCTCTCACGGAACCTACGGGTCCGCCGCCGGGGCCGGTAGGCACGGATAGGGGGCTCAGGACTACCACGGTGGTGGTGGCAGGCCCATGGCGGGCGGCTGGCCGGGCGGCCACCATGGGACGTATGTTCCTGATAGCCCTGGTAGTGATCGGTTCGGTCTGCGGGGCCTTTGCGCTCGCGGTGATCCACGCGGATCGCGTGAACAAGTGGCTGTGGGTCTTGCCCCAGCGCCTGCGGGGGCGCGGCTGGGGTTGGCTGCTGGTCCCCCTCGGGGTGGCGTACGCCATGCTCGACCGCACCGACCACCGGTTCGTCGCGGTGGCCGTCCTGGCCGGGGTGCTAGCCCCGATCCTTGCTCCGCGGCTGGCCAGGAAGGCGGTGCCCTACGTCGTGCTGGCCCTCGCCGCCTACGGGCTCGCGCTGGCCAAGGGCTACCACGACGGGAACAACCAGTCGATCCTCTACGGGCTGGTGCTCGCGGGCGCCGGGTCCTGGCGCACGCACCTGGTGCTACCGCAGGCCATGCTGTTCTTCGCGGCCGGCCTGTGGCTGCTCGTCCGGGTGCAGGCGCCGGGAGCCGGCTGGGTCCACGCGATCGCCGCCCGCTGGCGCAGCGGCGCCCGCCGCGGGATCCTGCCCTGGCAGGGCTTCCTGCTGCTGCCGGTCGTGGTGCTGGCCATGGAACTGCTGGGAGCCCGCGACTGGTTCGGCGTGCCGTGGATGACCGTGCCGCTGGTCGTCGCCGCCGACGCGGCCGCGGTCGCCGCCAGCCTGGTCCTGGTGTTCCGCTCGCGGGTCTGGGCGGCGACGCTGGCCGAGGCGGGGCTGCTGGTCCTGGGCGGCTACGGCATCCTCATCGCTACGTTCTGGCCCGCCATGCCCGGGTCCCTCTACGGCTTCGCCGCGCTCGACAATCCGCGGGCCGGCACTCTCGGCGCTGGTCTGCAGGGTGCTGTCGTGCTCGCCCTGGGCCTATGGCTGGCGCCGCGGGTGATGCGCGAGTATCGCGGCGTCCCGGCCGACCTGGAGCTCGCGGAGCGGGCCAGCCAGCTGACCCAGCGGGTGCAGACGCTGACGCAGACCCGCAGCGACGCCGTGGACACGGCGGTGGCGGAACTGCGCCGGATCGAGCGGGACCTGCACGACGGCGCGCAGGCCCGGCTGGTCGCGCTCGGCATGAGCCTGCAGGCGGCCGAACGGCTCTTCGCCAGCAGCCCGGAGGCGGCGCTCGCGCTGGTCACCGAGGCGAAGGAGAGCTCCTCCCGGGCCCTGACCGAGCTGCGCGACCTGGTCCGCGGCATCTACCCGCCGGTGCTCGCCGACCGCGGCCTCGGCGACGCCATCCGGGCGCTGGCCCTGGACACGCCGCTGCACACCGTGCTTGACATCGACCTGCCCGGGGAGGTGGATATGCCGGTCGCCGCGGCGGTCTACTTCTCGGTCGCCGAGGCGCTGGCGAATGTGACGAAGCACGCGGATGCCCGTTCGGTCCATATCCGGCTCAGCCACGCGGCCGGGATGCTGCGTGCGGAGGTCACCGACGACGGCGCGGGCGGGGCCGACCTCGCCCTCGGGACCGGGCTGATCGGAGTGGAGCGCAGGCTCGCGACGTTTGATGGCATCCTGGCGGTGAGCAGCCCGCCGGGCGGCCCGACCATCGTCGTCATCGAGGTACCGTGCGCATTGTCATCGGCGAAGACCTCTTCCTGCTGAGGGACGGCCTGGTCAGGCTGCTCACCGCGCACGGGTTCGAGATCGCCGCGGCGGTCGCCAGCGCCCCCGAGCTGCTCAGGGCGCTCGTCGACGAGCGGCCTGACGTGGGGATCGTGGACGTCCGGCTGCCGCCCTCGCACACCGACGATGGGCTCCGCGCGGCGCTGCAGGCGCGCAGCCAGGTACCTGGCCTGCCGGTGCTCGTGCTGTCCCAGTACGTGGAGCAGCTATACGCCCGCGAGCTGCTGGCCGACCAGGCCGGCGGCGTCGGCTACCTGCTGAAGGACCGCGTGTTCAACGACGAGGCGTTCACCGCGGCGATCCGCAGCGTGGCGGCCGGCGGCACCGTCCTGGATCCCGAGGTGGTGCAGAAGCTGATGGTGCGCCACTCTCGCACCGAGCCGGTGGCCCGGCTGACGCCGCGGGAACGTGAAGTGCTCGCGCTGATGGCCGAGGGACGGTCCAACGCCGCGATCGCGCAGCGGCTGTTCATCACAGAAAAGGCGGTGAGCAAGCACGCGGCCGGTATCTTCGGCAAGCTGGACCTGGCGCCTTCGGACGACGACAACCGGCGGGTCTTGGCCGTGCTGGCCTATCTTGGTTCCTGATGACTGAGATGATACAGATGAACGCTGAGCTGATGCGCGTGGCCGAAGCGGCGACCGGCTTCATGCCGGCCGCCGAGGGCCTCGCCCTGTTCGGCGCGGCCGCGCGCTACGCCGGCCGCGGGCCGGTGCTCGAGGTCGGCAGCTACTGCGGTAAGTCCACGATCTACCTGGCCGCGGCGGCCCGCGAGGCGGGCCAGCTTGTCGTCACCGTGGACCACCACCGCGGCTCGGAAGAGCATCAGCCGGGCTGGGAGTACCACGACCCGCGGCTGGTAGACACGGCGACCGGGCGCCTCGACACGCTGCCGAGGCTGCGGGCCACGCTGGCCACGGCCAGGCTCGAGGATGACGTGGTGGTCGTGGTGGGCCGGTCCGCGGAGGTGGCCAGGCTGTGGCGGACACCGCTCGGCATGCTGTTCATCGACGGCGGCCACACCGACCAGGCGGCGGTATCGGACTACGAGGGCTGGGCGCCGTGGGTCGCGCCGGGCGGCGTGCTGGCCATCCACGACGTGTTCGCCGACCCGGCCGAGGGCGGCCAGGCGCCGTACCGTATCTACCAGCGGGCGCTGAAGTCCGGCGCGTTCACGCAAGTCCGCCGGGAAGGCTCGCTCCGCCTGCTAGAGCGGACCGCCGACGGGATCGGCTGACCCGCGCCCGTCGGGGCATCCGTCGCTGGCGCAGCGTCCTTCGCTGGCCGCGCGATCCCCGGCCTGGCCGGACCCGTCCCCGGCCTGGCCGGACCCGTCCGCGGCGTCCCTGAAGATCCCCGCGCCGCCGCTGAAGCCCGCCAGCGCGTCGGCCGCCAGGACCACCGCGGCCGCGGTCCAGCTGGACCGCTCCCGCGGGAACGGCGCCTGGTTGGCGAACTGCCAGCCGGTCCAGTAGGAGCCGTCCCGGTGGCGCAGGTGCTGGACGCTCGCGAACACCTCCAGGGCCTGGGCGCGCATCCCGCAGGCGTCCAGGGCGATGACCAGCTCGCAGGTCTCGGCCGCGGTGACCCACGGCTGGTCGCTCACGCAGCGGATGCCCAGGCCGGGGACCACGAACGTGTCCCAGGCCGAAGCCAGCCGGCGGGCCGCGTCCGGGCCGCGGAGCGCGCCGCCGAGGACCGGGTAGTACCAGTCCATGGCGAACCGGCCCTTGTCCGCGAACGCCTCCGGGTGGCGGGCCACCAGGTGCCCGAGCTGGTCCGCCGCGAGCTCCCAGTCCGGCCGCGGGTCGTCGGCCAGCTTGGCCAGCGCGACCGCGCAGCGCAGGCTCTGGTGGATGCTCGCGCACCCGGAAAGCAGCGCGTAGCCCCCGGGGGCGCCCGCCGCGTCGCGCTCCCAGCGGACCTCACCGCGCGGCGTGCGCAGCGCGAGCGCCCACTCCACCGCGCGGCGGACCGTCGGCCACATGACCAGGCAGTGCCGCTCGTCGCCGGTCACCAGGTACTCGTGCCAGGCGCCGACCGCGACGTAGGCCGCGTGGTGGCTCTCCGCCGCCGGGTCCGTCACCCGGCCGGCCTCAACGGACCGGGGCCAGGACCCGTCGGCGCGCTGGGTGTCGCGCAGCCACCGGTAGGCGCGCCTGGCCGGCTCGCGCAGCCCGCAGGCGCTCAGGGCCATCGCGCACTCGACGTGATCCCAGGCATCGACGTGCCCGTCTGGCCACGCGATCGCCCCCGACCGTTCCTGCATCCGGGCGATGGACTCGCCCGTCGCGAGCACCTCGGCCCGGCTCAGTGGTTCCCCGGGAAGCTCCTGCCCGTCAGCCATCCGCCCGCCCCGGCTTGACCGCGTACACCACCAGGCTCTTCCCGATGAGCGGGTTCAGCGCCTGCTCGGCGAGCCGGGTGACGGCCGGCTTGCGCATGATGTCCCAGACCAGCAGCCGGTGATACGCGCTGGCCAGCCGGTGCTTGTCGTCGTGCACGCCGACCGCGCACTTCAGCCACCAGTACGGCGAGTGCAGCCCGTGCGCGTGGTGGTGCCAGAGCGCGGTCAGCCCGGCCCTGGCCAGCTTGGCTTCCAGCTCGACCCGCGTGTAGATGCGCACATGCCCCCCGGGGACCTCGTGATAGTCAGCGGACAACGCCCAGCAGATGCGTTCCGGCAGGAAGCTCGGCACGGTGATCGCCGCCAGGCCGCCCGGCCGCAGCACCCGGGCGAGCTCGTTCATCGCCCGCTGATCGTCCAGGATGTGCTCCAGGACCTCGGCCGCGATCACCCGGTCGAACATGCCGTCGCCGAACGGCATGGCGGTGGCGTCCCCTGAGATTGCAGTCGCGCCCGCCTGCGGGTCGGCTTCGCCCGCCACCTGCATCGCGCCGAACATCCCGGTCACCGGGGCCAGTTCGGCCGGGTCCAGGTCGAATGCCACTACGCATCCGCCGCGGCGGTACACCTCGAACGCGTGCCGGCCGCCGCCGCAGCCCAGGTCGAGCACGCGGTGGCCAGGCCGGACCGGGAACCGGCGGAAATCGACGGTCAGCACGAGGGGATCCCCTCCATCGCCGCCAGGTACTGCCCGGCGGTGGCCTGGGCCACCGCGGGCCAGGCGAACCGCTCGCGGACCCGGCGCAGCGCCCGTTCCGCGAGCGCGGCCCGCTCGGCGGGGGAGTCGTGCAGCCGCCGCAGCACGGCGGCGAGTTCCTCGTCCTCGCCCGGCGTGACCAGGATCGAGGCGTCGCCGGTGACCTCGGGCAGCGCCCCGGTGCGGCTGGCCACCAGCGGGGTGCCGGAGGCCATGTGCTCCACCGCGGGCAGCGAGAACCCCTCGTACAGCGAGGGCACCACCGCGGTCTCCGCGCTGGCCAGCAGCGCGGAGAATGCCTCGTCGCCGAGCCCGTGGGTGAACGTGACCCGGTCGGCCAGGGAGAGCTGGGCGGCCAGCCGTTTGGTGGCGGGCGCGGGCTTCCCGACGATGATCAGGTGCGCCTCGGTGTCCGTGACGAGCTTGCCCACCGCGCGTAGCAGCGTGGCGGTCCCCTTGAGCGGGGAGTCGGCGCTGGCCACCGCGATGATCCGGCCGGGTACCCGGGCGGCTTCCCGGGGCCGGAACATCCGCGTGTCCACGCCGAGCGGGATGATGGGCACCTGTTCGGGCCGGACCCGGAAGTCCCGGCAGATGTCGTTCCTGGACGACTCGGACACGGTGATCAGCGGCCCGGACCGGGCGACCCGGCGGGCCACCCGGGCCTGCATCCGGACGAAGCCATACCAGCGTCGCTTGGACAGCGCGGTGAGCCGGCCGGACGACGCCAGGTCGATTCGCCGGTCCACGCTGATCGGGTGGTGGATGCTGGTCACCAGCGGCAGCCCGAGCCGCCGCACGCCGAGCATCCCGTAGCCGAGGCCCTGGTTGTCGTGGACCACGTCGAAGTCCGCGGCGCGCGCGGTCAGCACCCGCCGCGCCCGGATGCTGAACGTCAGCGGCTCGGGGAAGGCGCCGCCCCACATCATCGCGGTCTCCAGCACGTCCGCCCAGTCCCGGTACTCGCGCCAGCGCGGCGTGCGGAACGGGTCCTCGTCGCGGTACAGGTCGAGGCTGGGGATCTCGCGCAGCAGCGGGCCGGGATCGAGGTGGGGATACGGCTGACCTGAGAACACCTCGACGTGGTGCCCGAGCGCATGAAGTTCCCTGCTCAAGTGGCGTACGTAGACTCCCTGGCCGCCGCAGTGCGGCTTGCTGCGGTACGAGAGCAACGCGATGCGCAG
>WNGP01000616.1_pt1 | contig 47925 bp, 44 predicted proteins | sample 5407671 | NCBI WGS metagenome assembly WNGP01 (sample SAMN13153381, study PRJNA577476) | soil metagenome | isolation source: 40 cm soil or saprolite under Garry oak tree replicate 2 | place: USA:California | collected 2016-06-15 | reverse complement strand
TTGCGCTTACCCGGCTGCTTGGTCTTCTGAGGCTGCTTTCTTTTTTTCATAGCTGACCCCGATGATGTGCCTCATGGGCGACGAAGTACGTCGGGACATGCCCGACGTCAAGGGGCAGGCCGGCGCCGAAACCGTCGAGTGAGATCGCGAAGGCATAGACGCGCAACTTGGACATCGAGAGACACCTCCTAGGCTATCCACACCTCGAGCGTGACTTGTTCATGCGGCGCGTCGCTCCTGAACCTCATAGTGGGCGGACCGAGCGTCAAACCGGGTGAGCAGGGCGCGCGCAGCGGGCGGTACCACCGCCGCCTCGTAGTCGCGTCCGGCAAACGCCCGCACCGCTGCCAAGGACGCGAACCACATGATGGTGACGAACTCGACCTCATGCGCATGGTCGCGACGAAGCAGGTCGATCTCGAGGAACCCGGTGATGGATCGTGCCAGAACACCGTCAAAGATCTCGCTGCGCAGCAAGTTCTCGTAGGCGTCGGCGTTCTGCGGACTCGTCCATCCATGCCAGATGCGGGAGATCATAGGCTTGTGTGATGGAGGTGAGGGCCAGCCTACACCGAGCTGACTCGGAAGTAGAATCTCATTTCCTGCTCGTCTTCGCGCCCTTCTTCACCCGAGTCTTCGCGGCCTTGACGTACCGAATGCGGGGTGCCGGCCCAACGCCCCCCGGCACGGAGTACGAGAGCGCCACGATCCCACTGACCGGGAGTGTCTTCTGATCCGCCAACACCAGATTTGTCGCAGTGCCGGGCGGAAGCAGCGGGACCCCGTCTCCGAGAAGCACAGGAACGACGGCGACCTCCACCGTGTCCACGAGGCCTGCGTCGAGCAGCGAACGAAAGAGGACGCCCCCGCCGAAGAGCCAGATGTCTCGACCCGGCTTCGCTTTCAGCGCCGCCACAATCTTACGCGGATCGTCGTTGAAGATGCGGACGCCACGGTGTGCGGCCGCTGGCAGGGTCCGCGAGAAGACGACGACATCGAGACCCGGCATGGCGCCGTGCCCGCCCTGCGCGGTCAGCACCTCGTACGTCTTCCGTCCCATCACCGCCGTGTCGAACTGCTTGAACAGCGCGGCGAAGTCGATGGAAGGGTCCATCACGATCCAGTCGTATTCGCCGTTGGGCCCGGCGATGAACCCGTCCAGGCTCACAGCCACGTGGTAGCGCAGGCGTCTGCTCATCGATCGGCTCCATTAGGCGGCCGCCGCGGAATAGGACTCAACGACCTCAATCATGGTTTGGCGACGTGCTTCTGGGGATCGTCCGCAGGATTGACGGGGTTCAGTCCCCGAAGTGCACCAGCCGCACGTCCAACACGTCGGGCGCGTGCCCCAGGTGCTCCAGTACGCCGTTCGTGAGCGCCTGGTCGACGGTGATGGCGGCCAGGGCGTCGGTCCCCGGCGTGGCGCGGCGGGCCTGGTGGTAGCTGCCGATGTTGATCCCCGACTGGCCGAGCAGCGTGCCCACGCGTCCGATCACGCCGGGCACGTCACGGTTGCGGATGACGAGCATCCAGCCCTCGGGCGCCACGTCCACGTGGTAGTCGTCGATGCGCACCACGCGGCCGTGGCTGTTGCCGACCAGCGCGCCCGCGACGCGCACGCGGCTCGTAGCCGTGGCGAGCTTTACCCCGACCGTGGTCTCGAACCCCGGCTCGGGCATGCCGGTCTTGCGGGCGTGCTGGATCCCCCGCTCCTCAGCGATGAGCAGCGCGTTCACGAGGCTCACCGGCAGCACGTTCATCGCGCTGAGCAGGCCTTCGACCGCCGCGACCAGCACGGGTCGCGGTGCCGCCTCATCCTTGCCGCCGTACGCGACCTCGATCGCCTGCACCGGCCCGTCGACCAGGGCGAGCGCGAGCCGCCCGAGGCGCCGCGCCAGATCGAGCAGCGGCCCGAGTCGCCGCAGCAGGTCGCCCGAGAGCCCCGGGACGTTCAGCGCGAACGACAGATCCCCCGCGAGCAGCGCCTCGCGCACGGCGGTGCACACCTCCATGCTCACGCGCTCTTGCGCTTCGGCCGTCGACGCCGCGAGGTGGGGCGTGAGGATCACGCGGTCGAGCTGTCGCAACGGTGAGTCCGCCGGCAGCGGCTCCACGGCGAACACGTCGATCGCCGCGCCGCGGATCCGCTTCTCCCGCACCGCTTCGGCGAGCGCGTCCTCGTCCACCAACTCGCCCCGCGCCGTGTTGATGAGCACGGCCCCCGGCTTCATCAGGCGGAGCCGCTCCGCGTTGATCAGGTGGTGCGTTTGCTCCGTGTACGCCACGTGCAGGGTGACGACGTCGGCCTGGCGCAGCAGCTGATCGAGCGGCAGCAGCTTGACCTGGAGCTCGGCCGCGCGCTCGGGGGCGAGGTACGGATCGTGTCCCACGACCTGCATGCCGAACGCCCGGGCGAGCTGGCCCACGTGACCGCCGATGCGCCCCAGCCCCACGACCCCGATCGTCTTGCCCCGCAGCTCGGTGCCTTCGAACCGCTTGCGGTCCCACTCCCCGCGCCGCATCGCCTCGGCCGCCCAGGGGATGTGCCGCACCAGGCCCAGCAGCAGCCCCATGGCGTGCTCGGCCGCGCTCACCGTGTTCGCCCCGGGCGCGTTCATCACGGCGATGCCGCGCCGCGTCGCGGCAGGAACGTCGATGTTGTCCACCCCCGTGCCCGCGCGCGCGATCACCCGCAAGTGCGGGGCACGCGTGAGCAGGTCGGCGGTGACCCGCGTCTCGCTGCGGACGATCAGGGCGTCCGCGCCGGCGAGCGCCCGCTCCAGCTCTTCCCGCGGCTTTCCGGCGAAGCTCGCCACCTCGATGTCCGGCGTGGCGGCGAGCAGCTGCAGCCCGCCTTCCGCCACGCGATCGGCGACCACGACCCGCAGCGTCACGTGACCAGCCCGTCGAGCAGCGCCAGCAGCTCTTCGAGCGCCCCCACCGTGTGGTCGCCCATATGACCGATCCGGATCGTGGTCTCCTTGAGGGACCCATACCCCGCGCCGATGGTCCAGCCCGCTTCCTTGAGGCCGCTCACGACCGTCTTCGAGGTCTTGCCGTCGGGCAGCTTCAAGCACGACACCGTCCAGCTGCGTCGCCCTTCGCGCGGCACGTACGGCACGCCGCGCTGCTCGCTCCACGCTTCCACGCGCGACCGCATCGCGTCGTGGCGCCGCCAGCGCGCTGCGACGCCGCCCTCGCGTTCGATGCGCCCGAGCTGGGTCTCGAGCGCGTACAGCAGCGAGATCGCCGGTGTGTTGGTCGGCTGGTGCTTGGTGGTCGCCTGCGCGAAGCTCACGAGATCGAAATACAGCCCGCGGTTCGGCAGCGTCTTCGCCCGCTCGAGCATCCGTTCGGAGGCGACGCCCAGCGCGAGCCCGGGCGGCAGCGCGAGCGCCTTCTGGGAGCCCGTGAGCACGAAGTCGAGTCCCCATTGATCGGTCTCGACGGGCGAGCCGGCCAGCGAGGTTACGGCGTCGACCAACAGCAGCACGTCGTCGAACTCGCGTACCACGGCCGCCAGAGCCGCGACGTCCTGCAACACCCCCGTGGAGGTCTCGGAATGGACCAGGGTCACCGCGTCCACCGGGGTGCGACGCAGCGCGTCCCGCAGCATGTCGGGCTCCACGGCGCAGCCGAGCGGGACGTCGAGCCGGATGCACTCCTTGCCGCACGCGCCGACCAGTTTGGCGAAGCGCTCGCTGAACGACCCGTTGACGAGCGAGAGCGCACGCTGGCGCACGCCGTTGCGCACCGCCATCTCCATGAACCCGGTCGCGGACGTCGTGCCGACGAGCACGGTGCGCGACGTGCGGAACAGCCGGGCGAGCGGCTGCTCGAGCCCCTGGAGCAGCCGCTCCATCGCGCTCGAGCGGTGCCCGATCATCGCGTGTTGCATTGCCGCCAGGACGTCCGGGTGCACGTCCGTCGGGCCGGGCAGAAAAAAGCGCCCGAACGCGGGCGCCGTCATGCCGTGGCGCGGGCGAGCGCCTCGACCAGCCCCTCCTCCACGATTTCCTTCGTCCTGATCAGGCGCACCCCTTCGTCGCCCCACTCCCGCAGCAGTTGCTCCGACGCCGCGCGGTCGATGCCACGGATCGCGTCCGTGACGACGAACAGCCGGGTGTGGGGCCGCCGCTCGAGCAAGCCGTCCACCGCGGCCTTGTCGCACACATCGGTGGCGACGCCATACAGCACGATGTCTTCGGGGTCGAGCAGGTTCAGCACAGTCGTCACGTTCTCGTTGGTAAACACGTCGAACCGATGCTTGTGGAAGAGAATGTCGCCCGTGTGGCTGCGCACGCGGCCGGCGAGCGTCGTCGAGTCGCTCCGCGCGGGCTCGATCACGAGCGGGTCGCGCAACGCGGTCTCGGGGATCTTTTTCTGGCCCGGTGTCCCTCGCAAACAGTGTGCCGGGAAGGTGGTCTTCCAGTCCGGCTGCTCCGAGATCTCGGCATGGCTCATGACGTGATCGTCGGCGCTCGCGACGATCCGAATGCCGTGACTGTGGGCGTAGTCGGTGAGCCGCTTCAGGTTTGGAATGATGTGCTCGGCCTCGGGCACGTACAGCTTGCCGTCGGCCTTCATGAAGTCGTACTGGGTGTCGACGTCCCAGAAGATGACTCGGGGCATACCGGGCTCCTTGCCGCACAACGGCCCTGGGAATTTCTCGGAGGAGACAGGACAGTGTCAACAGGAGAGGCAACAGCTAGACCTACAACCGCAGCACCACTGCTATCTCATCACAGCAATTCTGCCGCGGGCAGCGCGCGCAGTCCGCCCACACCTTGAGCGGAAAATGCCCCTTTTCGGCGAGCACGAAGCCGAGCTTGTGGAAGAACGCGGGCTTGCGCGTCAGCGCCAGCACTTCGGCGATTCCGCTGGCCCGTGCCTCCGCCACCAAGGCGTCCATCAGGGCCCGGCCCACGCCGGCGCCCTGCTGATCCGGCCGCACCGCCAGCCCGGCCACCTCGGCCAGATCGCGCGAGTAGATCTTGAGCGAGCCGCATCCCACGAGCTCCCCGTCGGGTGCCTCGGCGACCAGATACTCCTTGATGTGCCGGCACAGATCGTAGTTGCTGCGCGGCAGCAGGTCGCCCGTGGCGACGTAGGGAGCCATGAGCGACTCGAGGGCCGGGACGTCGGCGAGCGTCGCCCGCCGGAGGTCAAGCGGGACCCCCGGCCCGCCGTGCCGCAAGGTACCGCTCCCCGCTCCCTGCTCCCCAAAGATCGGCAGCGCGCTCACGCCAGGATCTCCTCGAGGATCGTCGTCCCGCGATCCAGCTCCTCCGACGAGATGACGAGCGGCGGCACGAGCCGCAGCACGTTCGCTCCCGCGGTCACGACGAGCAGCCCGCGCTCGCGCGCGGCCGTGACGTACGGTGCTGCCGGCTCGGCGAGCTCGAGGCCCCACATCAGCCCGCGCCCCCGGACCTCGTTCACCTTCGCCGAGCGCGCGGCGAGCCGGGCCAGCCGGGCGCCCAGCCACTCGCCCTTCTGCCGCACCGCGGCGAGGAAGTCGGGCTGGGCGATGGTGCGCACGACCTCGAGGGCCACGCTCGCCACGAGGGGACCGCCGCCGAACGTCGTCGCGTGGTCGCCGGGCTTGAGCGCGCCGGCGATCGCGTCGCGCAGCAGCACGGCGCCCATGGGGAGGCCGCCGCCGAGCGGCTTGGCGAGCGTGAGCACGTCGGGGACCACGCCGGTCGGCTCGTAGGCGAACAGCGTGCCCGTCCGCCCCAGCCCGCACTGCACTTCGTCGAAAATGACGGCGACCCCTCGAGAATCGCACAACTCACGCAGGAACCCCAGCCACTCCGGGTCGATCGGGCGGACGCCGCCTTCGCCCTGTACCGGCTCCACGATCACCGCGGCCGTGCGGGACGCGGACACCGCGTGGTCCACGGCGGCCCAGTCCTCCCGCGGGACGATGCGAATGCCCGGCACCAGCGGCTCGAACGGCTTCCGGTACTCGGGGCGATCCGTGGCGGCGAGCGTGGCGAACAGGCGTCCGTGGAAGCTGCCGCTGAAGGCGACGATTTCGCTCTTTCCCGACCACTTGCGGGCGAACTTGAACGCGGCCTCGTTCGCTTCGGCGCCCGAGTTGCAGAAGAAGACCCGATCGGCGAACGACCGCGCCACCAGCTCCTCGGCCAGCCGCTCGGCGGGCGCGGTGCGATACAGATTCGAGACGTGAATGAGCCCGGTAGCGAGCGCGTGTTCCACGGCCGCGCGCACCACAGGATGGTTGTAACCGAGCGCGTTGACCCCGATGCCGGCGACGAAGTCGAGGTAGCGGGTGCCGTCCTCCGCGATGAGCGCGGTGCCGTCCCCGGCGACGAAGCGGGGACCGACCGGGGCGTACACGCCGAGCAGCGCGCCGGGCGCCGCCGCCGACGCGGCCGTGGATGCCGTGGTCACGCGGCTTTGACGGCGGGCGGCAGGATCCGCGTTCCCGCGGAGGGGTGCGCCAGCAGGTGCCAGTCCCCGATCCGGACGGCGTGGGCGCCGGCGCGGATGGCGGTCGCGGCGGCGCGCAGCTTGGCCGCCATGCCGTCGGTCGCCGCGCCCAGCTCGATGAGAGTCTCGATCTCGCCCGCCGCCACCGACGCCTGCACCGTGCCGTCCACCGTGACGCCGGGCACGTCCGACACGAACAGCAGCTCGGTCGCGTGGAGCGCTCCTGCGACGGCCGCCGCGGCGTCGTCCGCGTTGACGTTGAAGGGGAGGCCCCCCTCGGCGGCTGGCGCCATCGGGGCGATGACGGGCGTGAGTCCCGCCAGCAGCAAACTGTGGAGCAGCGACACGCGCACGGCGACGATCTCGCCGACGTGCCCCAGGCCGCCGGGCGCGCGCTGCGCCGTCAACAGGCCGCCGTCCACGCCCGAGAGCCCGATGGCGTCGAGCCCGGCGCGGCGCAACGCCGCCACGAGCCCGCGGTTCACCGGCCCCGCGAGCACCATCTCCACCGCCTCCGCCACCTCGGGGCTAGTGACGCGGCGGCCGTCGCGCTTCTCGACCGGGAGCGCGAGCCGCCGCGACAGCGCGCTCACGGCTTCGCCACCGCCGTGCACCAGCACCACGGGGCCGACCGAGCGCAGCGCATCGGCGCACGCGGCGACCCACTCGGGGCGATCGAGCTCGTTGCCGCCGAGTTTGACGACGCGCACGCTCAACACGCCAGCCCCGCCGTCTCGGGCAACCCGAGCATCACGTTCATGTTCTGGATGGCCTGCCCCGCCGCGCCCTTGACGAGATTGTCGATCGCAGCGATCAGCGTGAGCCGCGGCCGGCGTACGTGCGCCACCGGCGCGACGCCGATCGCCACGCGATTGCGGTACACGACGTCCTTGAGCGACGGCAGCGTGCCGCGGGTGATCGCCACGCACGGCTCGCCGTCGTAGGCGGCCAGGTACAACTCCTCGGCCGTCGTCTGATCGAGCGCGCGCGTGAGCGGCACGTGGATCGTCTCGAGGATGCCCCGTTTGACGGGCAGCAGGTGGGGCGTGAACACCAGATCGCCGGTGAAGCCGCTCTCGCGCGCCAGCGTGGCCAGGAGCTCGGGGAGGTGCCGATGCTCGTTTCCGACCGCGTAGGCCCGAAAGTCCTCCGCCACTTCGCCGAACATGAGCTCGCGCTGCGGTGCCCGGCCGGCGCCGGTCACGCCGGACGCGGCGTCGATCACCACCTCGCGCGACGCGTCGATCAGCCCCTGGCGCGCGAGCGGCAGCAGGGCGAGCAGGGCCGCCGTCGGATAGCACCCGGGATTCGCCACCAGCTCCGCGGCGGCCACGCGGGGCCGCGTCACCTCCGTCAGCCCGTACACGGCTTCGGGGGACAGGCGGAAATCGGCCGACAGGTCCACGGCACGCTTGCCGGCCGCCCGTGCCGCGTGCACGTAACGCCCCGACACGCCATGCGGCAGCGCGGACAGCACGATTGCGGCGCGCTGGAGCGGCGCGTCGTCGGCGCGCAGCAGGCGGTGGCCCTGGACGAGCTCGCCCGCCGCGGACTCCGCGGTGGCAAAGACCACCGAGGCCCCGGGGTGGCCGGCGAGGAGCCGCAGCAACTCCTGCCCTACGTACCCCGAGGCCCCGAGGACACCGATCGGGACGCTTGCATGATTATTCACTTCGTCGGAAAAATATGCAGACCCACCGGGAATGCAAGGGCGGCGCGGTCACTCCACGCGCTCCAGGCGCGGGTTGGGCCGATAGCTGCGGCCCACCTTGGCGCACGGCGTGCCCTCCACCCGCACCACGTCGGCGGTGAAGTCGAAGCGCCCCTGGAACAGGCTCGAGCCGACGCCGTACATGTCGACGGGCACCTCCTGCTCCTCGAACTGGCGGATCTTTTCGACCGTGAAGCCGCCCGACACCACGATCTTCACGTGTTGGAAGCCCTCCCGATCGAGGGCGCGCCGCACGTTCCACACGAGCCGCGGGTTCACGCCGGTCGGCTTGAACGTGCCCATCTCGGGAATCACCGACTTGTCCACCAGCGTCTCGGCGGTGTCGATCCGCACGCCGTACAGCCGCGACCCCAGGGCCCGCGCCACCTTGAGCGAGGTGCCGACGCAATCGTTGTGGAAGTCCACCAGCGTGATGAGCCGCACGCTCGGGTCCATCAGCTCGGCGAACTTCTGCGACGCCAGCACCGTGTCGCCGTGGTACGCCGCGATCAGGGCGTGCGGCACCGTGCCGACCCCCTCCGACCCCCACCACGACGCCTGCGCGTCGGTCGACACGCCGATCGCCCCCGCGATATGGGCGGCGTAGCCGTCCCCGGTCTGCACCAGCCAATGGTCGTGCCGCGCCGGGAAGAACATCACCTCTTTCGGCTTCGCCGCCTCGACCACGCGCCGCGTGTTCGTGCCGACTCTGGTACGGCGTGCCAGCACGCCGAGATACAGGGTTTCCAGGTGGGCGAACGCGTCGTACGGTCCCTCGATGAGCAGCACCGTCTCCCACGGCTCGATTTCGTCCCCGTCGTACAACGCGGACACCGCGAGCTCGCCCCAGTCCATGCTGCACAGCTTGAGGATGGCGATCGCCTCGTCGATGCCGCCGAGGAACGCGTGCGCCTTGCCGAACACCTGCATCGTCACGCACGGCCGGTGGTGATCCTTGAGGAGCAAATCACGCGCGCGCACGAAGTACTTGTCGGAGTAGTAGCCCTCCCGCATCCGCTCGACGGGAAGGTGAAAGATGGCAGGATCGAGGCGCGGCTTCCGGGGCATAGGGTGGATAAATATCCGTCTCAGCGCGCTGCCGGCCAGCCGAACGTGGCGACCACGGTGTCACCGCCGGTGAGGGCGAGCCGGCGGGCGACGTTGTCGAGCCGGCCGCAGCGCACGCGCGCCGGGTCCGCCGAGCCGGGGACGACAAGCCGGAGGCAGACGACGTCCGCGTCGATCGCGAGCGCGCTGTCGCGGCCGGTGCGGGGCGGTTCGGGCCGCTCGAGCGAGACGTCGAATTCGAACCGCTCGCGGCCCAGGGCAAACCTCACCCGACTGCCGGGTGCTTCCGGGACCAGGTCGACCGCGCGGACGCTGCTCGCGGTGTCCCCGCGCACCAGGCTCAGTCGGACCAGCACGCGCCGCGGCGGGAGGACCGCCTCGGCGTCGAAATACACCGCGGGGTTCACGACGCTCACTTCCTCGCTCGCGCGGGTCTGGCCGCCGACGAACTCGCGGTCCACGGCGATCTCTACCCAGAGGGCGCGGTGCTGGCCCGCCCAGTCGGCGCCGAACGGGTAGAGGCGCGTCGCCGCCCCCCAGGCGACGCGCGCCCAGCGGCGGTAGCTGTCCTCTTCGAACAGAGAGACCCCGCGGCGCGACCGCCCGGCCGGCCGGCGGCTGAAAAACAGCCCCGCCAGGTTGACGGTGTCCGGCTCGGGCAGGGTGGCGAGCAGCCCCCGCAGCTCGGCCGTCTCGGCGCGCAGTAGCAGCCGGAGAGCCGTCTCGGGCGGCCCGCTCACTACGGCCGTGGCGAGGGTCTCCGTGTCGACCCCCGTGCGCTCGACCACCCGCAGGCGGTACGACAGACGGTAGGTGGGCGCCTGGGAATGCGCCGGCGGCGCGGGGAGCACGGCGATGAGCGCCGCCGTCCAGGCGCTATTGCGCCACGAACAGCGCACGCGTCGCCTCGAGCGAGGTCGGGCCGGGCCCGCCCCACTGCATGTGCGCAAACCAGCCCGCGGCCGCGCCGGCGATGAGGCTGAGCACCATCCACAACCCCAGGGTCCGCCCGCGGATCGCGGGCCGGGGGACGGTGTGCGCGTGGGGCTGTCCCGCGGACCGCGCGAACGCCACTCGCATTTCGATGTGGCTCACGCGCGCCTCGGCACAGTGGCGGCAGCCGGCGAGGTGACGCGCCAGGCCCGCCCGCTCGGGCAGGCTCAGCTCGCCGTCGAGCTCCTGCTCGATCTGTTTCAGCCAGTCGTCGTGCATTACCGCAGCTCCTCCCGAATCCGGTAGCGCAGCGCCCGACGCTGCATCCAGCGCACGGCCAGCGCATCGGCCAACGATCGGAACACCCGGTTCCACATGCCGTACTTCGTCCGGCCGAACCGCCGGGGACGGTGCCGTACAGGAACCTCGACCACCGTGCCGCCCCCCATCCGGATGAGCGTGGGCAGGAAGCGGTGCATGCCGTCGAACAGCGGCAGGGCGCGCACCGCGTCGGCCCGGAACGCCTTGAGCGAGCAGCCGGTGTCGCGAATCGTCTCGCGATTCAAGCGGTTGCGCACACCGTTCGCGATGCGGCTCTGCAGCCGCTTCCACGCGCTGTCGTGGCGGTTCACGCGGTAGCCGACCACCGCCGCCGCGCGGCTGCGCTCGAGCTCGGCGAGGAGGGCGGGGACGTCGGCCGGGTCGTTCTGCAGGTCGGCGTCGAGCGTCACGACGACCCGGCCGAGCGCGGCCCGGAACCCCGCGGCGAGCGCGGCCGTCTGCCCAGCGTGCTCCGCGAACGCAACGACCCGCAGCTCCGGGTGGTCCCGCCGCAGCCCCCGGAGCACCTCGAGCGATCCGTCGGTCGACCCGTCGTCCACGGCCACGATCTCGTAACTCCGGCCCGCTCCGCCCCCCCCGACCGCGTGGGTGATCTCGTCGATCAAGAGCGGGAGACTGTCGCGCTCGTTATACACCGGGACGACGAGCGCGACGTCAACCGGCGGTCGATCGGACATACCTCGATGCGGAAGCAGCGTGATACGGGGCGACGCGGCGGGGCCGCGTCGGCGCATCGTGCGGGTTCACGGTCGGAACGGTATCGCCGCGCCCCGATCGGAGCAAGTTGACAGCCGTCGTGCGAGCGGGTAGAACCAAGCACCCGCCTCTCGAGGAGCGTCGCGTGTCTACCGTGCCGTCCCGTCGCGAGTTCGTCGCTTCCGCCGCCGTCGGCGCCGCCGCGGCCGTGGCGACGGACATCCCGTATCCCATGCGACCGCCGCGACCGCCGCCGCCCAGCGGGCGCTGGGCCGCGAAGCCCGTCGTCATCTCGAGCGCGAACGGCCTGCGCGCGGTGCAGAAGGCGTTCGACATGCTCATGCAGGGCGCCGACACCCTCGACGCCGTGATCGAGGGTGTGAAGATCCAGGAGCTCGATCCCAACGACGATTCCGTCGGCTACGGCGGGCTCCCCAACGCCGACGGCGTGGTCCAGCTCGACGCCTCGTGCATGCACGGACCCAGCAAACGCGCCGGCGCCGTGGGCGCGCTGGAAGGGATCAAGACTCCGTCCGAAGTGGCGAAGCTCGTGCTCAAGTATACGAATCACATCTTCCTGGTGGGTGAGGGCGCCAAGCGTTTTGCGCTGCAGTACGGCTTCAAGGACGAGGACCTGCTCACCGAGCATGCGCGCGAGGTGTGGCTGCACTGGCGCGCCAACCTGAACCCGGACGACGACTATCTCGATGTGCCCGAAGCCGAGCACCTGACCGTGCGGCCGACGGGGACGATCAATTGCGACGCCGTCACGCCCCAGGGCGATATCTCCTCGGTCACGACGACGAGCGGGCTCGCCTTCAAGATCCCGGGGCGCGTGGGCGACAGTCCGATCATCGGGGCGGGCCAGTACACCGACAATGACGTCGGCGCGGCGGGCTCCACCGGGCGGGGGGAGTCGAACATCAAGGTGTGCGGTGGCTTCCTGACCGTGGAGTTCATGCGCCGGGGCATGAAGCCGACCGACGCCTGCCTCGAGACGGTGAAGCGGGTCGTCCAGGCGAGCGAGAAGCGCCTGCTCGGCGCGGACGGCAAGCCGAAGTTCAGCCTCAACTTCTACGCAGTGAACAAGCGCGGCGAGTTCGGGTCGGCGTCGCTCTACCCGAGCCGCTACGCCGCACACGACGGCGTGGAGGCGAAGCTCCGGGACACGGCGTACCTGTACGAGCGGCCCGCTGCGAGCCACTAGCGCCGTCGTCGCGCTGCTCGCGGGCGTCGCCCCGGCGCTGGCCGCCCAACGTTACTGGCGGTCCCAGTTTTTTCCATACGCCTATTACAGCTCGATCGACGGGCTGTGGGGCGCGTTGCACTACGGCCGCACCAGTCCCGTGGGAGCCGACGAGCGCCCGGAAGACAACCTTGCCGCGCTGAGCTTCGATGCCGGCGCGAGCACGCAGGGCAGCTACCTGGTCCTGGCGAGCGCGCGCGCGCCGGCGTGGTGGGACGGGTGGCGTGGCGCCCTCACCCTCACCGCGGCGCGCGCCAACCGACTTGGCTACTACGGCATCGGGAACGACACGCCGTACGCACCGGACAGCCTCACGGCGGCGGGAGGCGGACCCTATTTCTATCGGGTGAGTCGGACGTCCTTCGCCGCGCGGGCCACGATCCAGCGGCGCGTGGTCGGCCCGCTCCGCGTGCTGGCCGGCGCGACCCTCGAGCGCAGCGACTTCCGCACGCTCCCGGGGCCGAGCGTGTTCCGGCGCGATCTCTCGGCCGGCAGCGTCGACCCGAGCACCGTGCCGTTTACCGACAAGGTAGTACGCGCCGGCCTCGTGCTCGATACGCGCGACCTCGAGCTCGACCCGCACGCCGGGGTGTTCGCCGAGGCCCTGTTCGCGAGCGGGACCGGATACACGCGCACGACGGCCGATGCGCGGCTCCTGGTGCATCCGCAGGAGCGCCTGGTGCTCGCCGGCCGCCTGGCCGCGGAGGGGATGGGCGGCGATCCGCCGCTCGCGGCGCAGGAGCTGATGGAATCGAGCGAGCGCCCGTTCGTCGCCGTCGGTGGGTACCGCTCGCTGCGCGGCTACCACGACGGCCGCTTCACGGGGCGCGGGAAAGTGCTGGGCGGAGTCGAGGCACGCTACGTGATCCTCGGGATCCCGGCCGCGGCCCAGCTCAAGATCGTGGAGCTCAAGCTGGTGGCGTTCTTCGATGCCGGGCGGGTGTTCGGTCCGGGCGAGGCGGTGCGGCTCACGACACAGGGACTGCACTCGAGCGGCGGCGGCGAGCTCGCGCTGCGGTTCCTCCGCAGCTCACTCGTCGTCGTCGGCTACGGGCGGGGGAGCGAAGGCGGGCAGCTAGTGTTCGGCACGACCTGGAGCTACTGAGACGCGCTCCGGCAGCAGGGCGAGGATTTCCCGCAGCGTGCTCTCGCCCTTATCCTTGGCGTACCACCGCCGGATTCGGGGGTAGAGCTGCTCCTTCGGCGTGGTCCGGCGCGCTTCCATCACCCACGCCTGCAGCTGCGCCGGCCGCGACCCCCAATGCCCCACCTCGCGGAACTGCCCGTCGAGCACAATGACGATGGGGATGGCGCGCGCGGTGCCTGTCAGGTAGCGATCCATCACCTCCGGATGCTCGTCGCGTCGCAGGATTCTCATCTCGAGGCAGTGCGCCAGATGGCCCAGCTTCGCCACATACGGGATGGTGTTCGACGCATCGCCGCACCAGTCCTCGGCGAGGACCAGCAGCCGGAACGGCACGCCGAGCTCGCAGGCACGCGCCAGCGCCCAGTCGGGGATGCGCGCGAGACGGTACACGCCCGTCCACAGCTCGCAGTGCTCGGTGGACTGCTTCACGAACTCTTCGTATGTGAGGGCGCGGTCCCACAGCGCGCGCAGGTCGAGATCGGGATCGGACATATGCATCACCAAAACCCGGCGAGGTGGAGCGAAGTTCCACGCGGGAGCAGGTCGGGTCAAACGAGCTCGCGAATCTCGACGCCCCGCTTGCCGAGCTCCGCGACGTAGTCCGCGAACGGCACCGCCTCGTCCGGCGTCCGCACTCCCCGCGCGGCGATCCGGCCCTCCACCTGCATCAGGCCCGTGACGGCGAGCGAGTACCCGGTCGTGCGCATCATCGCGCTGATGCCGCGCGCTTCGTCGTAATAATCGAGCAGCTGCCACGCGGCTCGTTGGCCGTTGCGGCCGTGCACCTCGACGCGAAGCGCCACAAGGTCGCGCCCTTCGGGCTTCGTGAGCTTGGGGGACACGGCCGCAATGAACAGGTCACGTGGCACGACCTCCTTCCCCTTCACTTTGACGGGCGTGAGGTCGAGCAGGCCGAGCTCCCGGATCGGTCGCATGACCGCGACGTGTCCCGGGTAACGGAGCGTCTTGTATTCCATGGTGCGCACCTTCCCCTCGTAGGCCCACGGCAGGATCGAGATGCCGCCTCCGGTGTGGAATGCCTCGAGGGCGCCGACCGGCGGTGGGAAGGTCACCTGCTCGAGCTCGGAGAGGGCGTCCACCCGGGTCGGCCGGCCGTCTCGCAGCACCCAGGAGGGGGTCGTATAGTAGTCGAGCGCGCCCTCGAGCGAGTAGACGATCTGATAGTTCAGCGGCGGCTCGGGATGTTGCGGCAGGCCGCCGACGTAGATCTTCACCGACTCCGCCTCGCCGACCCGCCGGATCCCTTCCGCCGCGAGGATGTTCACCATCCCGGGCGCGAGACCGCAGTCCGGGATGATGGAGACTCCGCGCTCGCGCGCCGCGGCGTCGAGCTTGCGCTGCTGGAACACGATCTCCGTATTGCCACCCAGGTCGGCGCAATGCACGCCGCCGTCCACCGCCGCCTTGGATACCTCCAGATTGAAGTAGTAGGGCGCCGCGTTCAGCACGGCGTCGTGCCCGCCCATCGCCGCGCGCAGCGCGGCTCCGTCCTGCACATCGAGTTTGAGGAGTGCGAGGCGCCGGCCGGCCAGTGGTCGGAGCAGCGCGGGGATACGATCGGGCTTCAGGTCAGCGACGGTGACCCGGTCGACACCGGGGTGCTGCAACAAATCGTAGGCGCAGGCGGAACCCTGGAGTCCCGCGCCCAAAACCAGCATGCGCATGGCGCAATTGCCTCCGGACTGCGGTGAGGAGCCAACGAGCGGCGGAAAGCTAAGGGGGCACGATGGGTGACGGAACCCCGGCGACCAGATCGGCGGGCGAGCGTGCTGCGGTCCCGCGGAGCGACTGCGTATTTTTTCGCGGAGCGGGGCCGCAGCACGCTCGCCCGCCCAGCGTTAAATTCGCGCGCGATGACTCAGGCCGATCTCACCCGCCAGCGCCTCATCCGCGCCGCGCTCGAGCTGTTCACCACTGCGGGCTACCATCTCACGACGACGCCGCTGATCGCCAAGAAGGCCGGGGTCGCCGAAGGCACGATCTACCGGCACTTCGACTCGAAACAGCACCTGCTGAACGAGCTGTACCGGGCGGCGGGACGCTGGGCCCTGCGGGTGGTAAAGGAAGCGGACGGACTCAAGGTAGGTCCGCGCGAGAAGCTGGCGGAACTGGGTCGGGGCCTCGTCGCGGGAGCGGCGCGGGAGCCGGCCGTCGCGCAGTTGTTCTTTGTGCAGCGCCACGCGGACCTGCTCGACGACGAGAGTCACAAGGTCGCCCGCGACTTCCGCCTCGGTCTCGAGAGCCTGATGGCGCAAGGCAAGGCGGACGGCTCGGTGAAGCCGGGGGCCGTCGAAGTGTGGGCCGCCGTGTGGCTCGGTGTGATGTCGCTGCCGATCGAGCGGGTGGCGGGCAGGGAGTGGTCCGAGACCCACGCCGGCGTGGCCCTGGCGCTCGACGCTGCCTGGGACGCGGTCGCGGCTCCCCGCGCGTGAGGCTGGGTTCGCTGGCCTCAGGCACGCCGCAGCGTGAACAGCTCGATCTCGGGGGGCGCGAACACCCGGATCGGCACGCCCACCACGCCGATGCCGCGACTCACGTACAGTTGGCTGTCCCCGCGCTGGAAGTGCCCCATCACGTACTTGGTGATCAGTCGCCCGGGAGACCACCCGATTCCGGGCAGGTAGAGCTGCCCGCCGTGAATGTGCCCGGCGAGCGTCAACGGGATGCCGCGCGGGGCGGCCGTGTCCCACGCGCCTGGTCGGTGCGCGAGCAGGATCTTGAACGCCGCCGGAGGCGCCGGCCGCAGCGCGGCGGCGACGTCTTCCGGCTGGGGATCGTCCGCCGTCCAGTTGTGCGGGTCGTCGATGCCCAACAGCGCCAGCGTGGCGCCGCCGCGCTCGATCAGGTGACAGTCGTTCTGGAGCAGTAGCTGTCCCGCGTCCCGGCAGCCGCGGATCACCTCCTGCTCGCCGGTATAGCGGTCGTGGTTCCCGAGCACGGTCACGATGCCGAGCGGCGCGCGCAGCTCGCGGAACGCGTGCACGTACGGCGGGATGTAGGCGCGGGAGATGTCGATCATGTCGCCCGTCTGCACGATCAGATCCGGCGCGAGCGCGTTCACCTGCTGCACGATCTGCTGCATCCGATCGGCGCCCAGGTGGATGCCGGCGTGCAGGTCGGAGAGGTGGAGCAGCGTGAGGCCGTCCAGCCCGGGCGGCAAGTTCGGGAAGGTCAGCGTGCGACGCGTGAGCCGGGGGAGACCGTACGCGCTCCAGATCCCGGACGTCGACAGCGCGGCCCCCGCGGCGGCGTAGGAGTACGTGGCGCGGGCGAGAAAGCGACGCCTGGAAATGCGGCGGGCAGATGGAGCGGCGGCCGGGCGGTCGGAGGGTCCGCGGCTCGACTGACCGCCGCTCCACTTGACCGCCTGACCGCCGATGTACCAAACGGCCTTGCCCGCGACATACACGGCCACCAACACACCGAAGATCCACCCGAGCAGTTGCCACGCGATCCAAGGTCCCAGGTACGGGATCCGTCCCACGCCCCACATGCTCCCGGAGAGCGCCCGGCCGGCGACCAAGACCCAGGGGAGGTTGAAGACCGCGAATGTCGTCGCCAGGCCGATCCGCACCCGGCGCGCCCGCTCGGGCCGCGTGGGGTCGGGCAGCCGCTCGCGCAGGTACAGATAGAGGAGCAGCTGCGGCGACACGAACAGGAGCAGATAGATTAGGCGCGTGATCATGCGCTCAGCAGGCGTCCTCGCTCTGGGCCTCGCCGTCGCGGTCGCAAGACTCGCCGGTCAGCAGCTCGTGGCCACGGAGCGCGCCGAGGTGGTCGCGACGCTCTGGGCCGAGGCGCGCTACAACTTCGCCTTGTGGGATCGCGTGCGGGCCGACTGGGACTCCGCGCTCAGCGCGAATCTGCGGCTCGCGGCGCAGCCGCAGTCGGACGTCCTGTTCTACCGCCGGCTGCGGCGCCTCGTCGCCCTGCTGGGCGACGGGCAGGCCGCCGTAGTCCCCCCCGCCAGCCTGCGGTCGCGCATCGCGCGCCCGCCGTTGCTGCTGGAAAGCGTCGAGCAGCGACCGCTCATCCGTGAGTACGCCGAGAACGACGAGATGCGGGTGGCGCGGCCCGAGCGGCTGGCCGAGATCGTCGCGGTGCAGGGCGTCCCGGCCGAGAGCTGGATCCGGGACTCGGTGCTCCCGGAGACCTCGGCCGCGACGCCGACGGATCGCTGGCAGCGCGCCGTTCAATGGATGCTCCAGGGCGAGAAGGGCACGACCATAAACCTCCTGGTGCGTCTTCCCGGCGGCGCCCAGCGCGGCATCAGCGTGACCCGCAGCGTCTCGCTGAACGATCGTTGGCCGCTCGAGCGACCCGACATCGAGATCGATTCCTTTCCGGGCGGCGTGGTGGTGACACGCGTCAACGCGCTCGCCGAAGAGGACGTGGTGCGGCGTTTCGACCGCGCCTTCCCGGACTTTGCTGGTGTGACGGGACTGATCGTGGATCTACGCCACGCCGCGGGCGGCGAAAGCCGCTATGGCTATGCGATTCTGGCGCGCCTCACCGGGCGCGCCTTCCCGGTAGCGCGCTGGAAAACGCCGCAATACCGCCCCGTGTTCCGGGTGCTGCGAGCGCCCGACTCCGCCTTCTCGTGGTACGGCCCGCCCCCCGATACCGTTTTGCCTGCGGCCGACCGCCCCGGCTATGCCGGACCGATCGCCGTGCTCGCGTCCAACGCGACGGGCGGGGCCGCCGAGGACTTTCTGGTGGCGTTCCGGAACGCCACGCGCGGCGTCATCATCGGGGAGACGTCGGCCGGCAGTCCGGGCGACGCGCTCACGATCGCGCTCCCCAAGAACTGGGCGATGCAGCTCTCGGTGACGCGCCATACGTTTCCCAACGGGGAGGAGTTCGCGGGGAAGGGGATCCAGCCCGAACTCACGGTCTCAGCGACCGTCGCCGACGTGCAGGCCGGAACGGACGCGGTCCTCGAGCGCGCGCGGGAGTACGTGGGCGGGAAAAAGCGGTAAGGCGGCCGCCTTCCCGCTGCTACCGCTCCAGACTCTCCTTGAAGAACCGGATCACGGCTCGCCAGGCGCTGTCCGCCACCTCGGGCTTGTCGCGCGAGCGCAGGAAGCCGTGTCCCACGCCGGGATAGACCGCGTAGTGGTAGTCCTTCCCATACTGCTTCACCGCGGCCGCCACGTCCGCCAGTCCTGCATCGATCCGCGCGTCGTTCTCCGCGTAGACGCCCAGCCCTCGCGCGCGGATCCGCGCGATCGCCGCGGCCTCGGGGCCGGGTCCGTAGCACACCACGAACGCGCCGAGCGCCGGGTTGTTGGTCGCGTAGCGAAAGCTCTGCCCGCCGCCCCAGCAGAAGCCGATCACGCCGATCCGGTCGCGCCGCGCTGCCTTCACGGTCCGCAGGTACACGACCGTCGCATCGAGATCCAGCGTGACCGTGTCGGGGTTGAGCCCGGCGATCAGCTTGCGCGCGTCGTCGGTCGAGGACGGCGTGCCGCCGCGGCGCGACAACAGATCGGGCGCGAGCGCGACGAACCCGTCCTTCGCGAGCTGCTCCGTCGTCTGGCGGATAAAGTCCGACATCCCGAAGATCTCGTGAATCACCACCACACCCGGCGCGGGGTCCTTGCGCTCGGGATAGGCGAGGTACCCGGTAATGGTGTCTTTGCCGGAGGGATACTTGACGTACTCGGCGTGAATGTCGGACGGGGAAAGACGGGGAAGGACGGGGAAAGGCGGGGAGCCGGTCGCAGCCGCGACCAGTCCCGCGATCACCAGTACCGTCCCTACCGCCACCTTCCGCGTCCTTCCCCGTCTCTCCCCGTCCTGCCCCGTCCTATTTCCCATAGCTCACCCTCCAGATCCGATTGCCCGTGTCGTCGGCGATCAACAGGGCGCCGTCCGCCGCGACGACGAGCCCGACCGGGCGCCCCCAGCGCGAGCCGTCGGCCAGCTGCCAGCCGGTGACGAAGTCCTCGACCGCCGTCGGCCGCCCGCTCTGCACACGGACGCGCACGACTTTCGCTCCCGTCGGCACGCTGCGGTTCCAGGAGCCGTGATACGTCATGAACGCGTCGCCCTGGTACTCGGCCGGAAACGTCGTTCCCGTATAGAACGCCAGCCCGAGCGGGGCCGAGTGCGCCTGCACGGTGAGCGCCGGGGGCTCGACGCCGGAGCAGTCGAAGCTCGCGGATTCCGGATTCGGATGGTTTGGGAGATAGCACTGCGGCCAGCCGTACCACTTGCCGTCTTTCAGGATGTTCAGGTGCTCCGGCGGCAAGTCGTCCCCCAGATAATCACGATCGTTGTTGTTGGCCCACAACTCGCCCGTGCTCGGGTTGAACGCGAGCCCCACCGAGTTGCGCAATCCGGTCGCGAACGTGTGGGCACCTGACCCGTCCAAATTGTAGCGGGTCACCGCCGCCCGGGGTGGCGTGTCGGCGCAGATGTTGCACGAAGATCCCACCGCGACGTACAGCAGGTTGTCCGGCCCGAACGCGAAGGTCCGCGTGCTATGACCGCCGGCAGGCAGGCCGGCGACGACCGTCACGGGAGCGCCGGCGCCGGGATCGAGCCGCTCGACCGCCGTTTCCGTGGAGAAGTAGAGCGTGTCGCGGCGGAACGCGATCCCCGAGGGATCGCTCAAACCCGTCAGGACCGGCACGACCGATTCCGCCGTGCCGTCGCCGTTCGCGTCCACCAACCGGACGATCTGCCCGGATCCCGACTGGGTCGCGTACACCGCGCCACCCGGACCGAGCGCGAGGAAGCGCACGCCGCTCACGCCTTGCGCGAAGATGTTGACGGTGAATCCGACGGGGACGTACACCATGTGACCGGCGATCGGGATCGAGTCGCCCCCGAGCCCGCCCCCGCCCCCACCCCCGCCGGTGGGTGTCGTCCGCGGGCTGCAGTGGACGGCGACGAGCGCAAACAGGACAGAGCGAATCACAGGTTGCCACCTCCTCCCGGTCTTGCCGCTTCACTTCCCGTAGCTTACGCGCCAGACGCGACCCCCGTCGCCCCCGCTGACGCCTTCCTCGTCGTCGCTCACGAGCAACGAGCCATCCGGCAGGACCAGTACGCCCACTGGACGTCCCCAGCGGGAGCCGTCGGCAAGCTGCCAGCCGGTCACGAAGTCTTGCACCGCCGTCGGGCGGCCGTTCGCCACCCGCACCCGCACCACCTTGGCGCCCGTCGGGATGGTGCGGTCCCAGGAACCGTGATACGTCATGAAAGCGTCGCCGCGATACTCCGTCGGAAACGTCATGCCGGTATAGAACACGAGGCCGAGCGGCGCCGAGTGCGCCTGGACGGTGATCGCCGGCGGCTCCACCGCCGAGCAGTCGGCTCCCGAATACTCCGGGTTGGGTTTCCCGGGAAGATAGCACCGCGGCCACCCGTACCACTTGCCGTCTGTGAGAATATTCAGGTGTTCCGGCGGCAGGTCGTCCCCGAGGCCATCCCGATCGTTGTTGTTGGCCCACAGCTCGCCGGTCGTGGGATGGAACGCCATCCCGACCGAGTTGCGCAACCCCGTCGCGAACACATGCGCACCGGATCCGTCGAGGTTGTAGCGCGTCACGGCCGCGAGTCGGGGGTCGGAGTCGTCACACACGTCGCACGTGGACCCGACGGACAGGTACAGGCGGTTGTCGGGGCCGAACACCAGGGTTCGGGTGATGTGTCGCCCGCCGCCCGGGACGTTCGGCACCAGGGTAACCGGTGCCCCCGCGCCGGGGGCGAGCCGCTTCACGTCGTGCTGTTCCGCGAAGTACAGCGTGTCGCCGCGGAACGCGAGCCCGAACGGCTGGTCGAGGCCCGCCAGCACCGAGACCACCGACTCGGCGACGCCGTCCCCGTCCCCGTCGACCAGCCGAGCGATCTGTCCCGCGCCCTGCAGGGCGACGTAAACGGCACCGTCAGGGCCGAGCGCGAGGTTGCGCGGGCCGGGAATCTGCTGGGCGAAAAGGTTGACGGTGAAGCCGGCGGGCACATATAGCGCGTGGCCGGCGATCGGGATCGTGTCCACCCCGCCCGGCGGTGGGGGCGGGGACGGGGGCGGGGGTGGATTCTGGACCGCCGAGCGCTGCTGGCACGCCAGGACGAAGCACGCCAGCAACAGGAGCCGAGTCATGACGCACCTCCTGCGCACTCGCTACCCCGGGCGCAGGCGGACGTTCGTTACCGCCCCTTGCCATCCGCGTATACCCCGGCGAGGGCGCTCACCCCCGGCGGCATGGTCTCCCTGCTCTTGAGGGCCTGTGCCGCGGCCTGCTCGACTTGCGCGGTGACCTCCGCCTCGAGCTGCTCCAGCCGCCCTGCCGCGACGCCCTCCTGCTTCAGCCACTCCTCATATAGGCCGATGGGGTCCCGTTTGCCCCAGGTCTTGAACAGTGCGTCGGGGAACGTCGCCCGCGCCTCGCGCTCGTCGTGGGTCGCATGCCCGCCCATGCGGAACGTCTCGGCGATGAGCATCGCGGGCCCCTGCCCCGCGCGGCAGCGCTCAGCGGCGAGCCGCGTCACGGCCCACGCGTCCAGCACGTTGTTGCCATCGAACCCGGCGCCCCAGATGCCGTAGCTCGCCGGCCAGTCCTGGAAGGTCTCGGGGACATGGTGCTGGTCGAGCCGGGTGCCGAGGGCGACCTGGTTGTTCTGGATCACGAAGATAGCGGGGACCCGCTGTACGGCCGCGAAGTTGGTCCCCTCGTGCGCCGCGGCGGTCTTGGTCGAGCCGTCGCCCACCCACGTGAGGGCCACCCGCCGCTCGCCGTTCATCTTGAACGCCAGCGCAATGCCGCTGATCACCGGCACCATGTCGCCGACGTGGGAGATGGGCTGCAGCACGCCGTGGGAGAGCGAGCCGACGTGCAGGTCGCGACCGTGCGACGGCGAATCGTCGGTGCCGAGGTAGGCCCGCAGCATGTCGGCGAGGGAGAGGCCGAGCTCGCAGCACGCGGCCGCGTTGCGGATCATCGGGGCGACGATGTCCGTGCCCCGCTCCAGCGCGTGCACCGGGCCGACGGTGCTCGCCTCTTCGCCGGTCCCCAGCCAGGCCTTGGAGATGATCCCCGCGCGTACCCAGCGCTGCAACTGGATGTCGTGCAGCCGGGCGCGCAGCAGGCCGGCGTAGAGGGCGATCTGGTCGTCGGACGAGAGGCGTGCGACGAGCGCGGCGCGCTCGGGGGCCTGCTCGATCGTCTCCCGGAAGCGGCGCACCAGCGCGGGGTCGGCTTTCCAGTCGACGTATTCGGGAGGATCGAACGCCGGAAAGCGCTTCAAACTACTTCAGCTTCTCCTTGAGCTTGGAGAACAGGCCGCCATCGTGCGTCGCGGTGAGGGCGTCCGCGAAGTCGAGCGCGGTCGTGTAGCGCGCGTCGGGATTCGCCTGCAGCGCCCGGCCCAGCGCCTTGTCGAGGTTCGCCGGCAGATCGGGCCGGAGCTGGCGGAGCGGCAGCGGCTGGTCGCGCAGGCGCGCGATCATCATCTCCTGGGCGTTGCGCCCCTGGAACGGCAGCCTGCCGGTGAACATCTCGAAGCCGACGATGCCGAGGGCGTAGATGTCGGAGCGCGCGTCGAGCGGTCGCCCGCGGATCTGCTCCGGGCTCATGAACTCCGGGGTGCCGAGGATGATGCCGGTCGCGGTGAGCTTCGCGATCGCGGGATCGGCACGGCGCTCCTTGGCGAGGCCGAAGTCCATGACGACCGCGCGGTGGCGGCCGCCGTCTTCGGGGACGAGCATGATGTTCTCGGGCTTCAGGTCACGATGCACGATCTGGAGCTCGTGGGCGTGGTGCAGCCCCGTGCACACCTGGCGCAGCACGTCGATGCCGGTCCCGAGCTCCATCGGCCCGCCGCGCACCTCACGGTCCGACAGCAGCTCGCCGTCCAGGAACGGCATCACCAGGTAGATCAGCCCGTCTTCGGACTCGCCGAGCCGCAAGATACGGCACACGTTGGCGTGGTCGAGCCGCATGGCGAGGCCCGCCTCCCGGCGCAGTCGCTCCACCGAGCTCCGGTCGGTCGCGAGCTTGGGCGAAAGCACCTTGATGGCGACCTCGGCGCCGGTCGCGACCTCACGCGCGAGATACACGTACGACATCCCGCCCTCGCCGAGCTTCTTCACCACCTGATAGCGCGTGTCGAGGATTTGCCCCGAAAGGGTGGAGGCGCGGTCGAGGCGCAGCCCGCCGCGCGGCGTGCGGGGCGTGCGGACGGCGGTGTCGCCGCCGGAGGGCGACGCCGCCGGGGAGGCCTTCGACTGCGCCTCGATGAGCATGTTGCCGTCGCGCGGGCAGAACCGTGCGGTTTCGGGGTAGACCGACCCGCACTTGGGACAGCGCCGCTCGCTCATTGCCGCACCAAATTGCGCCCTTCGTTCTTCGCCCGATAGAGGGCCTGGTCCGCCAGTGCCACGAAGCTGTCCGCGCCGGTGACCCGGTCATCGGGAAACGAGGCGAGCCCGATCGAGACCGTGAGGTTGATGGGATCCTCGCCGGGATCGGCGAAGTCGTAGTGCATGATGCGGCGCCGCAGCCGCTCCGCGAAGATGGCCGAGCCGTGCAGCGCCGTCTCCGGCATGACCACCACGAACTCCTCGCCGCCGTACCGCGCGACCAGATCCACCGACCGCGCCTCGCGGCGGAGGATCTCGCCGATCTGCCGCAGCACCGAATCCCCCGCGATGTGCCCGCGCGTGTCGTTCACCAGCTTGAAGCGATCGATGTCGGCGAGCAGGATCGTCAGCGCGAGGTTGTACCGCCCCGCGCGGTCCAGCTCCTGCTCGAGCTCCTCGGAGAGCGCGCGGCGGTTCAGGCACCCGGTGAGCGCGTCGGTCGCCGCGAGCTTCTCCAGGCGCTTCTTGTCGGAGACCGCGGTCTCGAAATCGTACGCCTTCTCGATCGCCGCGACCGCCGTACGGATCACGGTCTCGGCGAACTGAGCGTCGGCGCGGGTGAGCGGCGGGTCTTCCCCCGTGGTACGGAGAAAGAACACGCCGACCTGCTGGTCCTTCATGGAGAACGGCATCGCGACCGCGGAACGCGTTGGGACGCTGATGCGCTCGCGCTCCCAGTGCGCGCGCTCCTCGGCGTACACCGGGTCGGTGGCGACGTCCTCGACCAGCACCGCGCGGCCGCTCGCGAGCGCGCGCTCGATCTCGGGGTAGCGGGCGAGCTCGATCTGCAGGTTGCGCAGCATCGGATTCTCGTACGCGGCCACCACGACCCCCAGCTGCTCGCCCGCCTTCGCGAGCACCATGGAGCACTTGGAGATCTGGAGCACGCGCGCGACGCGCCGCACCAGGATGTGGTAGATCTCGTCGGGCTTGAGCGAGTCCGTGACCTCGTGCAGGATGTCGACGATGGCCGCGCGACTCTGCGCTTCGTCGCGCGCGCGCGACAGCTCCTGAGCGGTGCGGATGTGGGCTTTGACACGAGCGAGCAGCTCGCGCACGCGGAACGGTTTGGCAATGAAGTCCGCGGCGCCGAGGCCGAGCGACTTGACCGTCGCTTCCTCGGGCGGCATCGACGAGATCATCAGCACCGGAAGGTCGCGGAACCGCTCGTCGGCCTTCATCTTGGCCAGGAGCTGGAGGCCGTCGACCTTGGGCATCATGATGTCGAGCAGCAGCAGGTGGGGTCGCTCTGCCTCGAGCTTTCCCATCAGCCCCTCACCGCCGGGAGCGACGACCACCTCGTAGCCGTTTTCCTTGAGGATCCACATGAGGGTGCGGACCAGCGACTGGTCGTCGTCGGCGACGAGAATCTTGGCCGCGGCAAGGTCGGGCATCGGCTCAGTCCTCGAGCAGCGAGGGATCGACGTTGCCGCCGCTCACGACCAGCACCGTGGGCGGCACGGGCCGGACGGCGCCGGACCGCAGCGCCGCGGTCGTGGCCGCGCCGGACGGCTCGACCGCGATCCGGCACTGGCGCCAGAGAAAATGCACCGCTTCGCGCAGCGCGTCATCTTCGACGAGCACGACGCCCGCGAGGCGGTCGCGATGGCGGGCGAGGTGCGCGAAGGGGATGTCCCCGACGCTGAGCGTGATCAGCCCGTCGGCGAGACTCGCCGTGCGCTCGAGTAGCACCGGCCGGCCCGCGGCGAGCGAGCGGGCGAGCTTCGGCGCGCCGGCCGGCTCGACGCCCCACACCCGCGCCGCGCTGCCGGCCGCCGCGAGCCCGACCACGACCCCGGAGATGAGGCCGCCCCCGCCCACCGGCACCACGACCGTGCCGACGTCGGGGAGATCGGCGGCGATTTCGAGGCCCACGGTCCCCTGCCCGGCGACGATGTCGGGGTGGTCGAATGGCGGCACGACGGCCAGTCCCTCCCGCGCGGCGAGCTCTTCGGCCTTCACCTGCCGATCCTGCGACGTGCGCCCGGCGAACACCACTTCGCCACCCCACTTGTTCACGCCCGCGACCTTCACCGCGGGCGCCGTTTCGGGCATGACGACGACCGCCCGAAGGCCCAGCAGCTGGGCCGCGTAGGCCACCGCCTGGCCGTGGTTCCCGCTCGAGTAGGTAATCACACCCTGGCGCCTTTCGGCTTGCGGCATACGGCTGATGGCGTTGTACGCACCCCGGATCTTGAACGCGCCCATCGGCTGGAGGTTCTCGAGCTTCAAATAGGCGTCGAGCGGCTCCACGTAGCGGAGCGGCGTCCGGACCGCGACGCCGCGCAGCCGCTCGGCCGCGTCGTGGACGTCCTGGGCGGTGACCACGCCTAGGGCTTCTTCTTCTTCTTGCCGGGACGCTTCGCTGCCGATTTCGGGGAGCCGGGCTTGGACGGCGCCCCACCCTCCTCGTCGTCCGCGTCGCCGTTCTCGGCGTCGTCCTCCTTCACGACGCGGGCGACGTCGACTACGAGATCGCCGGGCGTCAGGTTCATGACCTTCACGCCCTGCGTGTTACGGCCCGAGATGCGGATCCCCTCGACCGGCACGCGGATCATGATCCCTTTCTTGGTGATCATCATGAGCTCGTCCTCGGGCAGCACCTCCTTCAGCGCCACGATGTCGCCGGTCTTGGCGGACCGCTTGAGCGTGATGATCCCGCGGCCGCCGCGGTGCTGCACGCGGTACTCGTCCAGCTCGGAGCGCTTGCCCATCCCCTTCTCCGTCACCGTGAGCAGGGTCGCCTTGCGGCGGACCACGACCATGTCGATCACGTGATCCTTCTTGTCGAGCTCGATCCCCTTCACGCCGGTCGCCGTGCGTCCCATATCGCGCACGTCCTTCTCGTGGAACCGGATGCTCATGCCGTGCCGGGTAGCGAGCACGATGTCGTTGCGCCCGTCGGTCACCTGCACGTCGATCAGCTCGTCACCCTTCTCGATGTTGATGGCGCGGATGCCGACCGAGCGCGGATTGCCGAACTCCGAGAGGCGCGTCTTTTTCACGACGCCGTTCTTGGTCGCGAACAGGAGGTACTGGTCTTCGGAGAACTCCCGCACCGGCACCAGGGCGGCGAGCCGCTCGTCCGGCTTCATCGCGACGCAGGAGATGATCGGCTTGCCGCGCGCGGCGCGGGCTGCCTGCCCGATCTCGTGCACCTTGAGCCAGTAGCACTGGCCCTGCTGCGTGAAAAACATCACGTAGTCGTGGGTCGAGGCGATGAACAGGTGCTCGACCCAGTCGTCTTCCTTGGTGTGGGCCGAGATCACGCCCTTGCCGCCGCGCCGCTGACGCCGGTACGCCGACACGGGGAGGCGCTTGATGTAGCCGGCGTGGGACACCGTGATCACCATGTCCTCTTCGGCGATCAGGTCCTCGATCGAGAACTCGCCCTGGTCGGCGACGATCTCGGTGCGACGCTGGTCGCCGAAGCCCGCGGCCACCTCCGTCAGCTCCTCCTTCAGGATCTTCATGCGGCGCGGCTTGGAGGCGAGGATCTCCTTGCACTCCTTGATGAACTTGCGGACCTCCTTCAGCTCGTCTTCGAGCTTGGTGATCTCGAGGGCGGTGAGCCGGGCGAGCCGCATGTTGAGGATCTCGGCCGACTGCTTCTCGGACAGCTTGAAGCGCTTGCGCAGGCTGGCGTCCGCCGTGGGCGGGCGGACGATGACCGTGTGGCGGTGCTCGATGAAGTGCTCGAGCAGCTCCTTCAGGTTCATCTCCTTCGGCGCGCCGTCCACCAGGGCGAGCATGATCGCGCCGAAGGTGGTCTGCATCTGGGTGTGCTTGTAGAGCTGGTTCAGCACCACCGCCGGGACCGCGTCGCGCTTCAGCTCGATGACGATCCGCATCCCTTCGCGGTCCGATTCGTCGCGCAGGTCCGAGATCCCGTCGAGCTTCTTGGCGTTGACGAGCTCGGCGATTTGGGTGATCAGATTGCTCTTGTTGACCTGATACGGGATCTCGGCGACGACGATCTGGTGTTTCCCGGTCGACTCCCGCTCCTCGATCACGGCGCGGGCGCGGATCGTGAGCCGGCCGCGGCCCTTTTCGTAGCACTCCTTGATTCCGTCGCGTCCGTAGATGATCGCCCCCGTGGGGAAGTCGGGGCCCTTGATGAACTTCCGCAGGTCCTTGACCGTCGCGCTGGGGTGGTCCACCAGGTGGGCGAGCGCTTCGACGGTCTCGGCGAGGTTGTGCGGCGGGATGTTCGTCGCCATCCCGACCGCGATGCCGGCCGCCCCGTTCACGATCAGGTTGGGCAGCTTCGCCGGCAGCACCGTCGGCTCCTGCAGCCGGTCGTCGAAGTTGGGGATGAAATCGACGGTGTTCTTGTCGATGTCCTCCAGCATCGTCATCGCCACGCGGGTGAGGCGCGCTTCGGTGTAGCGATATGCCGCCGCCGGGTCCCCGTCCACCGAGCCGAAGTTTCCCTGGCCGTCGACCAGCGGGTAGCGCAGCGAGAAATCCTGCACCATGCGCACCAGCGCGTCATACACGGCGATGTCACCGTGCGGGTGATACTTCCCCAGCACGTCACCGACGACCGTGGCGCTCTTCTTGTAGGGGCGGCCCGGCACCAGGCCCAGCTCGTGCATGGCGTAGAGGATGCGGCGGTGCACGGGCTTCAACCCGTCGCGCACGTCGGGGAGCGCGCGCTGCACGATCACGCTCATCGAGTAGTCGAGGAACGACTCCTTCATCTCGTCTTCGATGAGGCGGGGGAGGATGCGTTCGCGGGCGTTGGGTGCGGTCATGAGCGGCTGGGGCCGGTCGTCAGAGGTCAGGGATCGGGAGTGCCGACAAGCACGCTAAGTTGCCGAAAATTAAACACTTAGACCTGGAAAGGCAACGCTGTTGACGCCCGGTTGAGGGGTGCCGAGCATCGTGTTAGCCTGGGCTCGGCCGGCACTGTGCTGAAGCACAATGAGCGAAGCGGCTTGCGACGAGCGGGTGCCCTTCAGGGCAGTGCAGGGCCGAGCCCATGCTTCAGCATGGGAACACGACGAGGAGACGCGATCCTCACTCGCTCACCTCCACCACGACCTTCCCCAGCTGCTCCCCCCGGTCCAGACGCTCGAATGCTGCTCGTGCCTCCTTGAGCGGAAATACCCGATCCACGATTGGCCGCAGCTCGCCCGAGCCCAGCAGCCGTACGATCTCCCGGTACTCGGCGTCGTTCCCCATCGTCGAACCCAGGATGCTCCAGCCATACCAGAACAGCCGCCGCAGGTCGATCGCGACTTCGGGGCCGGTCGTGGCACCGCACGTCACCAGCCGGCCGCCGCGTCCGAGCGAGCGCAGTGACTGCTCCCACGTCGCGGCACCGACGTTCTCGACTACGACGTCCGCACCCCGTTTGTTGGTCAGCGTCCGGACTTCCTGCGACACCTGTTGGGTGCGGTGATTGAGGGTCACGTCAGCGCCCAGACGTCGCGCCGCCTCGAGCTTCGCGTCACTCGAGCTGGTGACGATGGCGCGCGCGCCGCGCAGCTTCGCAATCCGCAGCGCCGTGAGAGACACGCCGCCCCCGATGCCCCAGATCAAAGCCGTCTCCCCCCGCCGGAGCTGCGCGCGCGTCACGACCATCCGCCAGGCGGTGAGGGTTACGAGCGAGAACGCCGCCGCCTCGGCCCAGCTGAGGGGCGGCGTCACTGTCGGGATGATGGCGACATTCTGCTCCGGGACCACGACGAGCTCGCACAACGTGCCCGGGAGGTGCTCGCCCAGCATCCGGTAGTTCACGCACAGGGACTGCTCCCCCGCACGGCAGTAGTCACAGGTGTAATCGGAGATGCCGGGATTCAGCATCACGCGGTCGCCCGGCCGCACGGAGCGGACCTCCGCGCCGACGGCGTCCACCACGCCCGCCCCGTCGGCCCCGAGGATGTGGGGGAAAGTGTAGGCGTGCGGGAGGCCGCGCATCACAAACAGGTCGAGGTGGTTGAGCGCGGCGGCGCGGATCGCGACACGCACGTCGCGCGGCCCCAGCACGGCCGCGGGGTCGGGGACATCGGCCAGCTGAAGGTGATCGAGACTGCCGGTCGCGCGGATGACGCAAGCGCGCATCGCCCGGCTACGGCATGAACGTCGCGGACACCATCTGCTCGGCGCCGGTCGTGGGGATCGCGACCGGAGCACCCCCACCCCCACCCCCCGCGCCTGCCCCGCCAATCCCGATGGGCTGGATGAAGACCTTCTGCAGGTTCTTCTGCACGTTGACCACGAGGGCGAGCAGGTCGCCCCCGGGCGACACCGCGAAGTCGGTGATGACGAGGTCGGTCCCGGTGAGCTGGGCCACGCGGCCGCTCGCCAGATCCGCCTTCACGACCTGCGTGACCGTGCGGCTGCCGTCCTTCCCCTCGAGCAGGAACGCGAGCGAGCCGTCGCGCATAAAGTGGGGACTCTTTTCCTTGACCTGCGGGGATTTCGTGAAGTTGCGCTGGTTCGAGCCGTCGCGCGACATCAGCCAGATGTCGTCGCTGCCGTCCCGGTTCGAGACGAACGCGATGGTCTCGCCGTCCGGCGAAGCGGACGGCTGCGAATTGTCCGACGGCTCCTGCGTCAGCTGGATCGCGTCCGAGCTCGTGATCGGTTGCATGAAGATCTGGCGGTGCCCCGTGCGGGGGGAATGGAACACCACCGCGCGCCCATCGGCGGTGAACGACGGGTCGCCGTCGGCGCCCGGCGCGTTGGTGAGGCGCGACGGATTCGTGCCGTCGGCGTCCATCACGTAGATCTCGGGCTGGCCGTCGCGAGTCGATACGAACGCCAGGCGCGAGCCGTCCGGTGAGTAGGCGGGCTCGGCGGCCGTGGCGCTGTCATCCAGCACTTTGCGCAGCTGTGCCAGGTTCGCGCGCTCGGCGGCGTACAGCTGCAGGCGCCCGGACCGCGAGCTCGCGACCACGATCTCACCCTGCACGAAGACATCGACGGCGGCGTGCTTGCCCCCCGGGGCGGACGCGGTGACGCGGGCGTGCCCGTACCCGGCCGCCGTAATCGTCCCGTCCTCCGCCACGGCGACGGCCGGCGGGTTGTCGGAGGCGAAGGTGACGGCGGTCGCCGGGCCGATCACCGCTCCCGTCTCGTCGGCGAAGTTGGCGCGCAGGCCGGAGCGCCGGTTGAGCGGCAGACCGAGTCGCGTGGCGGACAGCTTGAGGCCGGCCGCGATGACGCGAATCGCCCACGTGTAGGCGAGCCCCAGCCCGGGACCCTTGACCACGAGCTGTGTCTTGCCTGCCTTCCTTCCCGTCAACACGCCCGTCGCGGGGTCGAAGCTCGCGAGCGTGGTGTCCCCGACGCTCCAGCGCAGCGGCGCCTCGGGCACGGGCTGGTCGTCCGCACCGAGCGCGTGTGCCTCGAACCGCGCCGTTCCCTGCATCGGGACGGGAATCTCGCCCTGAACCTTCGGTCGTACCTGCAGTCCCTGCACCGTGCGGTGCACCACGATGTCGACGCTCTTGGTCTGCAGCAGGCCGGACACGGAGAGCGTGGTCTTCCCCGGCGCCACCGCGGTCACGACGCCCGTGAGGGACACGCGCGCGACGTTCGGGTCCGCCGACGCCCATTGCATCGTCAGCGGGCTCACGACTCGCCCACCCTGTCCGGGCACGATCACATGCAGCGTATCGACGTCGTTGGGCCCGAGCGTGACCGGACTCGGCTCCTGGATCGCGAAGTCGCTCGGTTGGACGACGACCGGTGCCGTCGCCGTGAGCCCGGTCGAGCTCGTCACCTGCACCGTCCCCTGGCCCGCGGAGAGCGCGACGATCACGCCGTTCTGGTCCACGCTCGCGATGTCGGGTCGGAGCGACTTCCACGTCACGGCGACCGGCGTGGCGGGCGAGCCGTCGTCCTTGAGCGCGCGCGGCACGACGCGCGTGTTCTCGGACGGCAGCAGGTACACGGTCGGCGGCTCGATTCGCATCACGGAGGCCGGACCCGTGCCCGGGGGCTGGCCGGCGAACGGATCGACGCCACCGGTCGCCTCGGCCGGTCGGGCCGTGGTCTGCGGTGGCGCGCTCGTCTGCGTGCCCGCCGGCGGCGCACCGATCACCTGCACGGCCGCCGAACCCTTGCGCGCTCCCACCCGCGCCTCGACGACCGCCACGCCCCCTGCCACACCGGTCACCGTGCCGTCGTTGTCCACCTTGGCCACGGACACGTTGTTCGAGGACCAGATGAAGCGCACGGTCGGAATCACGTTGCCCGCGCGATCGAACGCGGTGGCCAGCAGGCCGCTGCGCTCGCCCACTTTGACCGTCACGGTGGGCGGGGCGACCTGAACTTCGGATACGTTTTGCGCGAAGCCACGCCCGGGGAGAGCGAACGTGATCCAGATCACAACCGAGCGAGGGGTCATAGCGGCGCCAACGTAAGCGCACGTAAGTGTTGTTGTCAAGCTAACTTGTCGCCGGCCGCCCGGTATCGCCTACGTGCCCGAGCCCCACCACGGCTTAACCGCTTTGCCGCGAAGGATTCCCGCCCGGCCAGCGGCGGCGGCGGCGCCAGTCCGTCCTACGGCCCGCCGCTAGCACGAGCGCGCGGGCGCTGGGAGCGCTCACTGGGGCGGCGCCGCCGCGGACGGGAATGCATCAGCATGCTGACAGGTGGGCACTTACGCTCGCGACGCACGACACGAGCGGGCCGGGCGGACCACGCACGTCGGTTGCGCGCGCTCACTTGCGTGACAGCATTCCCAGCGTAAGCTATAAGCCACGCCCACGGACAACCAGCAGAGGAGATCCGATGCTCGAACCAAACGACTTCTCGGAGAGCAGCTGGACTGGTTCCGGCATGATGGAGCCGATGTACCCGCCGTCGTCTCCACCGATGCCGAGCCCGGCGCCGATGATGGACGAGCCGGAGGAAGCACCGCGGCGGAAGGCTCCCGCACGCAAGAAGAAGAAGGCGGCGAAGCGCCCCAAGGCAAAGAAGGCCGCCAAGAAGCGCCCGAAGGGTAAGGCCAAGCGGGGCGCGAAGCGGAAGAAATCGGCGAAGCGGCGTCGCCGCTAAGCCCACCGCATCACCACACCGCGGGAGCGCCTGTTGGATGGCTCGAGCCATCCTCTCGAGGCGCTCCCGCGGTACGTTTTCGAGTCACCCCGAAACGGAGCGAGACGGCCATGAGCGTGGGGCGTTGGGCCTACGGCGTGGGGGGGACCGGCCTGTTCATCCTCATCGGCTGTGCGGCACCGCAGGTCCGGCTGGGCGACCCGCAGGCGGAGGTTGCGGCGATGCTGGGGCGCAGCGCCGCGGACTGGAACGCGGGCGATCTGGGCGGGTTCATGAGCGACTACGCGCGCGACTCGCTGACGAGCTACGTCACGGGCGGCCACGTGCAATACGGGTGGCAGCCGCTGTACGATCACTACCAGGCCACGTATTTCGCTCCGGGGAAGACGCGTGACTCCCTGACCTTCGAGGAAGTGCGTGTCCGACCGCTGACGCTCGACCTCGCCCTGTGCACGGCGCGGTTCGCGCTGCACTCGGGCGGCGCGCTCGTCGCGAGCGGGCCATTCACCTTGATCCTCCAGAAGCGGGGCGACCGCTGGCAGATCCTCCACGACCACACGTCGAGCGACCCGAAGTGAAGCACGTCAGGGGACGGCTGCCGACCGCCCGACCGCTGATTCTCTTTACCGCCGCCGTGGTCCTGATGTCGGCCGCCTGCACGCCGGCGGGAGAAGGTGTCATCGCGCTCGAAGGCGCCACGCTGATCGACGGCTCGGGGAGCCAGCCGGTGAAGGACGCGCTGATCCTGATCAAGGACGGCCACATCGAGGCGGTCGCGCGGGTCAACGAGGTCGCCGTGCCGCGCGGAGCGCGCGAGATCAACCTGATCGGCAAGACCGTAATCCCGGGACTGATCGACGCGCACGCGCACGTGGAGCGCTGGGCGCTGGAGCGTTACGTGGCATGGGGCGTGACCACGGTGCGGGACCTGGGAGCGATGATCACCGATTCGGCGATCGCGCTCAAGAACGACTGCAATCTCGGTTCGGTGCTCGGGCCGCGGCTGTTCACGTCCGGGGCGATGATCGACGGCGTGCCTCCGACCTATCCCACGGCGACGGGGGTCGCCGAGGCCGGTGCCGCCCGCAGGGCGGTCGATCAGCGCGCCGTCGTGGGCACCGATCTGCTCAAGATCTACACGAAGATCACGCCGTCGCTGCTCAAGCCCCTGCTGGACGAGGCGTCCACGCTCCGGCTCCCCGTCGCGGCCCACCTCGGCAAGACCGATGCGATCACGGCGGCGCGGGCCGGGGTCGCATCGCTCGAGCACATGGCGGGCGTGGTCCAGGCCGCGGTACACGACCCCGCGCCGTACATCCAGGCGCACGACCGGTTCCTCGCCGGATGGACGCTGGAAGAAGCCGGCTGGGCGTCGCTCGATTCGGGCTCCGTCCAGCGCGTCGCCCGCGCGGTCGCAGCGACCCGTACGGCCGTGGTGCCCACCCTGGTGCTGCACGAAATGCTGGCGCGGCTCGACAACCCCACGCTGCTGCTGCGCCCGGGGATGGACGACGTACCGGCCGGCGCCGCCAGCGTGCGCGACGTTCCCGGGCTGCTCAAGCGCACCGGCTGGCGCGCCGCCGACCTTCAGGCGTTCCGTCGCGGGCGGGCGCGCCAGGATCAATTCGTGCGGGAGTTCAAGCGCGCCGGCGGCTTGATCGCCGCCGGTTCGGATGCGGCGAACCAGCTCCTCGTGCCGGGGCTGTCACTCCACGAAGAGGTCGCCTTGCTGGTGACCGCTGGGCTCAGCCCGGTCGAGGCGATCACCGCCGCCACCCGCAAGGGCGCTCAGCTGCTGCGCGCTGATTCGCTCGGCCTCGTGGGGGCGGGCAAGGTCGCGGATCTGGTCGTGTTGGACGGCGATCCCGTGAAGACCATCGCGGCCACGCGGCGCATCGCGTGGGTCATCATCCGGGGACGGATCATCCAACCTGATTCCTTGAGGAAGACATGGGGAAAGTGACGCGGGCGTTGGTCTTCCTGTCCTGCCTCCTGGCGTGCGGGAAAGGAGAAACGGGAAACGGGAAACGCTCTTACGACCTGCTGCTGCGGGGCGGCTGGATCGTGGACGGCAGCGGCAATCCGCGCCACCGGGGCGACGTGGCGATCGCCGGCGACCGGATCGCGCGGCTCGGCTTCCTGCCGGGCGCCGAGGCCCGCGAGACGCTCGACGTCGCCGGTCTCGTCGTGGCGCCGGGATTCATCGACATGATGGGGCAGTCGGAGATCAACGTGCTGATCGACAACCGCGTGCTGTCGAAGGTCACGCAGGGTGTCACGACGGAGGTGACGGGCGAGGGCGGCTCCGTCGCGCCGCTCACCGACCAGCTGGTACGCGACGACTCCGATGCCATGAAGAAGTGGCACTACCGCGAGGACTGGCGCGATCTGGACGGCTACATCGCCCAGCTCGAGCGGCACGGCTCCACCGTGAACATCGCGACGTTCGTGGGCGCGACCCAGGTGCGCCTCGCCGTGATCGGCAATGCGAACCGGCAGCCGACGGCGCCCGAGCTCGCCCACATGGCGGCGTTGGTGGACACCCTGATGGAGCAAGGCGCGCTGGGCGTGTGGACCGCGCTCGAATACGCGCCGGCGAGCTATTCGACGACCAACGAGATCATCGCGCTCGCGCGGGCGGCGCGGCGCCACGGCGGCATCTATGCCTCGCACATGCGGAACGAGGGGATCCAGATCGACCAGGCGCTGAACGAGCTGTTCCGCATCGCACGGGAGGCGGAGATCCCGGCCGAGGTGTCGCACCTCAAGGTCTCGGGACGCAACAGCTGGGGGCGGATGCGCCGGGTGCTCGCGCGCATCGACTCGGCGCGTGCCAGCGGGCTCGATGTCACGGCGGACCAGTATCCCTACGTTGCGGCGGCAACGGCGCTCGACGCCTCGATTCCTACGTGGGCGGAGAGCGGCGGTTGGGACTCGCTGCTGGTGCGGCTGCGCGACGCCAAGACGCGGGCGCGCCTGCACGACGAGATGGCGCACCCCACAGGAGGAGCCGAGAGCTTCTTCTACGAGGCGGGGGGCGGCGCGGGGGTGTTGATCACCGGGACGTTTCAGGACTCGCTGCGCTATCTCCAGGGCAAGCGGATCAGCGAGATCGCCGCGGCGCGGCACCGGGATCCGGTGGAAACGGTGTTCGACATCGTGCTCGCTGAGGGCGGCCACCGCACCGACGCCGTCTATTTCGTGATGAGCGAGCCCGATGTGCAGGCCGCGCTGCAAACGTGGTGGGTGGCCGTGAACACGGACTTCGGCGGCGTCGCGCCCGACGGGCCGCTCGGCACCCAGTCCGCTCACCCCCGCGCCTACGGCACGTTCGCGCGCATCCTCGGCCACTACGTGCGCGAGCTCAAGCTGTTCCCGCTCGAGTTCGCCGTACGGAAGATGACTTCGCTCGCCGCGCAGCGGGTCGGGCTCAAGGACCGCGGCCTGCTCGCGCCCGGCATGGCCGCCGACCTCACGATCTTCGACCCCAACACCGTGGCCGACCGCGCCACCTTCGAGCGGCCGCATCAGCCGTCCGTGGGGTTTGCGTATGTGTTCGTGAACGGGCAGAAGGTGCTGGACCACGGCGCGCTCACCGCGGCCCGGCCCGGGCGCGGGTTGCGGGGCCCCGGCTACGTACCGCCCGAGCGCCGCGGGCGGTGACCCTCGGCCGACTCGTCGGTGCCTGGCTGCCGCTGGCCATCCTGTTCGCCGTCGCGCCCCCGATCGGATACCGCTGGGATCAGGCGATCGACCGGCACTCCGTCGTCTGGTCGTTCAACCGCTGGGAGATCGGGTGGCGCGTCGCCGAGGCCGCAGTGGTCACGCTGTTCGCCGCGCTGTGGTTCGACTCCCTGGGTGCGGGGGGTTGGTGGCTGCTGTTCTTCCTGGTTGGCCTGCTCGTCGGCTTCCCGCGGCGTCTCGTGATGTGGCAGTACGTGGAGCCCCAGCGCCGGCGCGCGCTGCTGGCCCACGCGTCGCTCGACGTGGCCCGGTACGTAGCCGCGGGTGGCATTCTCGCCTGGAGACTCGGATAGAGTATCTTCGGTAGCTCCATGTCTGCCGAACTCATGACCGCCATCCGGCTGACGCGCTACTCGCACGGCGCGGGCTGAGCCTGCAAGCTCGGCCCCGCCGAGTTGGCGCAGGTCTTGCGCCACGTGCCGGTCGCGACGGATCCCCGGATCCTCGTCGACGCCGCCACCCGCGACGACGCCGCCGTGTTTCGCCTGACGGTCGACCGCGCGATCGTGGCGACGGTGGACTTCTTCACGCCGATCGTGGACGATCCGTACGACTTCGGGCGCATCGCCGCCGCGAACGCCTTCTCCGACGTCTACGCCATGGGCGGCACGCCGCTGCTCGCTCTCAACCTCGTGGGCTGGCCCCGCGACACGCTGCCATACGAGCTGCTGGGCGAAGTACTGCGCGGCGGCGGGGACGTGGCGCGCGCCGCCGGCGCGTTCGTACTGGGCGGCCATTCCATCGACGACCCGGAGCCGAAATACGGCATGGCGGTGGTCGGCGAGGTGCATCCCGACCGCATCACGACCAACGCGGGCGCTCGACCGGGCGACGCGCTGGTGTTGACCAAGCCGATCGGCACGGGTGTCCTGACGACGGCGCTCAAGCGCGACCTGCTCTCCGAGGCGGAGCTCGCCCCCGCGGTGGCGGCGATGACCACCCTCAACGCCGCCGCGGCCCGCGCGATGCTGGCGGTCGGCGTCCACGCCGCGACCGACGTGACCGGGTTCGGGCTGCTGGGCCACCTGCACAGTCTGCTCGAGGCGAGCGGTGCGGCGGCGGAGGTCACGGCACAGGCAGTGCCGCTGTTGCCGCACGCCCATGACATGGCGGCGCGAGGGGCCGTCCCCGGCGGCACGCAGCGTAACCTGACGAGCCTCGCCGACGCGGTGAGCTTCGCCGTGGGCGTGGAAGAGACCACCCGCGTGCTGCTGTGCGACGCGCAGACGTCGGGCGGGCTGCTGATCGCCGTGCCGCCCGACAAAACCGAGGCCCTCGTCACCGCGCTCGCGCGGGAGCAGGCGCCCGCCGCGGCGGTCATCGGGCGCGTGGTCGCCGGGCCGCCCGGGCGGGTGGCGGTCGGGTAGCGCGGGCCCGTGGCGACGATCCGCGAGTTCACGAGGCTCACCCCGGACGCGCTCGACGCCTTGGAACGGGCGGTGCGGGACCGGCGCCGGGTGGCGCTGCGGCGGCGCGGCACCGAATATGTCGTCGTGGCCGAGCGGCTCGACACCGGGGAGCGTGAGGAAGCGCTGCAGGGGAGGCTGCCGATGACGGGGGAAATCCTGGACTTCCCGCTGCGCGAGCTCGAGTCGTTCGCCGTGCTGCCGTAGCCGTGTTCACTCGACTGCTGGTGGGGCTGGACGGCAGCCCGCGCGCCGACTCGGCGTTCGAGCAGGCGGTGGTGCTGGCCCAGCGGTTCGGCAGCACGGTGGTGGTCGCCTACGTGCGGGAGCACAATGGGCGCTCCGCCAATGGTGCGGGGATGCTGGACCGCGCCAGCGAGCGGCTCGCCACGGCGGGGCTGCGCGCCGAGCTCGTCGAACGCGAGGGCGAGCCCGACGTCGAGCTGGCCGAGCTGGCGAAGGCGGCCGACGCGGTGCTCGTCGGCCGCCGCGGCGTCACCACTAAAGGCGCCGCACTCGGACCCACGGTCGCCTCGCTCATTCGGATCGCCGAGCGTTGTGTGCTCGTGTGCGGCGGGCTGCCCTCACCCATGACCTCTTGCGCGCTCGCGTTCGACGGACGCGACACGAGCCAGCGCGCGCTCGAGCTGGCCGCGCGCTTCGCCACCGTGGTCGGGAGCACGATCCACCTGATCCACGCCGCCGAAGACCGCGACGCCGGTGTGCAGGTCGTGGGGGTCGCGGAAGCACTGCTCTCGATGCAGCGCGTACCCTTCGTGACGCACGTCGAGCCCGGCACCCCGGGCGAAGTGGTGGCCCGCGTGATCAAGCGGACCCGGTGCGACGCCCTGTTCGCCGGGGCCCACCTGAGCCACCAGCACGGCCGCCCCAGCGCCGTCGTCGTGTCGCACGCAGAAGAGATTCTGCGCCACACCGATATCCCGGTGGTGATCCAGCCCTGAGATGACCGACAAGACGCCGCCGATCCACGTCCTCGTCCACGCCGACGAGAGCTGCCTCGGCAACGGCACCGAGCCGCCCAACCCCGGCGGCAACGCCGCGCTGATCGAGGCCCCCGCCGGCGATAGCGTCGCGCGCTGGGACTTCTACGAATGCGCCCCCGATACGACCAACAATCGCATGGCGCTCGCGGGTGCCATCGCCACGCTCGAGTGGCTGCACCGCCAGTGGCGCAACGCCCGCGTCACCTACGTGTCCGATTCCGAGTACTTGATCAAGGGGATGAACGACTGGGTCCCCGGCTGGGTGGCGCGCGGCTGGCGCCGCAAGGGCGGCGCGGTCGAGAATCTGCCGCTGTGGCAGAAGCTGGTGCAGGCGGCCGCCGGGCACACGATCGAGTGGCGCTGGGTCCGCGGCCACAACGACAACCCCAAGAACGAGTACGCCAACGACCTCGCCATCCGCGCCGCCGAGCGCCAGGAGCGCTCCAACGGGCTCGTACCGTCCGGCTTCGATACCTGGCTGGCACAGCGGCGGGCGCGGGGGCAATACACCGACTACGATCCCGATCTAGACCTGCATGAGCGTGCCTAAAGACGGCGTCGCCGCCAATACGCATTTCTTGAACCTGGTACCCAACGGTGCGTCGGTCCCACCCGTTGACCGCATACCGCTGTACGAGGTGTATATGCGGATGGCCGAGGAGCTCGCCAAACGCTCCACCTGCGCGCGGCTGCGCGTGGGCACCGTGGTCACCGACCAGCTGCTCGAGAACGTGCTCGCCATCGGCTACAACGGGAACGCCCGCGGCCTCCCCAACCGCTGCGATTCTTCCGTGCCGGGGAGCTGCGGGTGCATTCATTCAGAGATGAATGCGCTCGTCAAGGCACCGGGGAGCGTGCGCGACAAAGTGGTGTTCATCAGCGCCTCCCCGTGCGTGATGTGCGCCAAGCTGATCATCAATTCGGGCGTCACGCACGTGTTCTATCGCAAGGCCTACCGCGACCCGTCGGGGATCGAGGTGCTCGAGCAGGGCCGCGTCGTCCCGGTGCTGTACGACCGGTGGGTGGGGGAATGGCGGTGAGGCCCATGCGGAATGTGGACTGCGGAATGCGGAATCGAAGTGAAGGTTCGTGCTAAACACCTCACGTCCGGGAGAGTCCGTCATGAAGCGTGTATCGTTGGCTCTGCTCGTACTCGCCGCGCCACCGGTGGCGACGCCGCTCGCCGCACAGTCACTGCTGTACAGGCCGCCGAACCTCGGTGGCACGTGGGTGCCTGATGGGGGAGTCGTGCAGTTCAACTTCCTCCACCGGTTCTATGTGTTCCCGGGCCCGTCGCACTTCGTGGAGAATCACCCGACCTTCACTCTTGTAGCAGGCTTCGGTCACAACATCGCCTTTGGAGGACGGTTCGCTACGAAGTCGATCACCGGCGGAGGGGGAGAGCAATCGAGCAATGAGACCGAACTGTACGCTCGGTGGCGAGCATACGGGGCCGAGGGCCGGCCCGGCTTTTCGGTCGCGGTGACGCCAGCGTACAACCTGCTCGCGAAGAGCCTGGACGGTGAACTAGGTGTGGACTGGACCCAGGGACCGGTCACGCTTCATGGTGCAGCGCGCGCCGTCTCGCGCCGCCTTGGCGACCCGGCAACTGGTGCCGGGGCGTTCGCAGGCGGCTTCGACGTGCGTCTGACGCGCTACATCGGCCTCAGCGCCGATATCGGCTCGTTCGTGAGTCCCGCAGGCCGCGCCGCGTGGAGTGCCGCGATCGATCTCCTGATCCCCGGGTCCCCGCACACTTTCTCGCTGCAAGTGAGCAACGCCCAGAGCGCTACGATTCAGGGGGCCTCGATCGGGTACGCTGCGGTCGGAGCGGGCCACGTCCTCTACGGCTTCGAGTTCACGATCCCGCTGCACCTGAAGCGCTTCAGCCCGTGGTTCCACGGGACCGGCAGGCCGAAGCTGGTCGTTCCGGAGGGGGCCGCCGTCGTGAAAATCGCGCAGTACAAGTTCGCCACGGACACGGTGCGAATCGCCGCCGGCACGACGGTGGTCTGGGCGAACGACGACGTCGCCGAGCACACGGTGACCTTCGACGGCACCGAGCCGGGCTCGCCGACGATCGCCCCCGGTGGCACGTTCAGCCACCGGTTCGACCGTCCCGGCACGTATCCCTACCACTGCACCCCCCACCCATTCATGAAGGGCGTGGTGATCGTCCGGTGAACGGCCGGGGAAGGGGGAAAGGGGAAGGGTAGATGCCGGACGACCTTGATCGGTTGTTCGAGCGGCTAGTGCGAGTGCTGGCGGACGAGGCACCGGGGCGGCTCGCCGTGCCGTTCCCCGCCGCGGAGGTGTACGAGCGGCTGGTGCCGTACCGCTCCAACCGCTCGGCGCTCAAGGTCGCGACCCACCAGGACTACGAGATGGCCGTGCTGCGGTTGCTGTCGGGAGAGCGCGGCTACGTCGCGCTCGACCCGGCGGAGGTTCAGGAGGCGCTGCGGCGCGAGGCGGCAGAGGGGAATCCGGATCCGGCCCTGTTCCGCCAGTTCCCCGACGCGGTCCTGAGCCTCAACCGTCTGGCCGCCGAGCGCTTCCTGCGTGGCGACCGTGTCTACGCCCCACCATCGCTCGTCCCGACCGATGCCCATCCCTCCCCGCCACCGCGCGACGCGCAAGATGTCGCGGCGCCGGAAGAGGAAGCGGCGGGGGATGCTCCGGGATCGGCGTTCGAGCTGGCGGAGCAGAGCGAGTCTCCCCGGCAGTGCCCGTATTGCGGGGAGACGCTGCCGGGGGGCCGCAAGGTGAACTTTTGCCCGCAGTGCGGCCAGCCGCCATCGGGCGAACTGCGCTGTCCTGCCTGCGGCAGCGAAGTGGACGTCGGGTGGCGCTACTGCGCCGGCTGCGGACGCGCCACCGGGTTCGAGTGAAGCGTCATCGCATCGCGGTAATCGCCGGCGACGGGATCGGACCGGAGGTGATCGGCGCGGCGCTGCCGGTGCTGGAGCGCGCAGCGGCGCGCCATGGCTTCGGGCTCGACCTCGAGCGTCTGCCGTATTCGGCCGACCACTACCTCAAGACCAAGGAGACCCTCCCGGATGGCGCGTTCCGTCACCTGCGCGACGACGTGGACGCAATCTTCCTGGGCGCCCTGGGCGATCCGCGCGTGCCCGGGAACGAGCACGCCCGGGATATCCTGCTGGGACTGCGGTTCCGGCTCGATCTCTACATCAACTTCCGACCCGTGCAGCTGCTCCACCCCGATCTTGCCGCGCTGCGGGGCGACCGCCGGACGATCGACTTCGTCATCTTTCGGGAAAACACGGAGGGAGTTTATCTCGGGAAGGGCCGCGTCGACGGCGAACGGTACGTCGCGGAGGAGATCAACACCCTCAAGGGTGTCGAGCGGATCATCCGAGCCGCGTTCGAGTGGGCGGCGGCGCGTGGCAAGACGCGCGTCACGATGAGCGACAAGGCCAACGCCGTGCCGGCCCACAAGGTGTGGCAGGAGACGTTCAAGCGAATCGCGGCGGCGTTCCCCGGCATCGGCGCCGAGCACCGCTACGTGGACGCCCTTGCGCTGGAGCTGGTGCGCGAACCCGAGCGCTTTCAGGTCATCGTCACGAACAACCTGTACGGCGACATCCTCTCCGACCTGGGCGCGGGACTCGTGGGTGGCCTCGGCCTCGCGGCGAGCGCGAACCTGCACCCCGGCCGTGGGGGGCTGTTCGAGCCGGTGCACGGCTCCGCTCCACCGCTCGCAGGGAAAGGCGTCGCCAACCCGATGGCGGCGGTGCTCACCGGCGCGTTGATGTTCGAGCAGCTGGGCCACGCCCCCGCCGCGCGGGACCTGGAGCGCGCCGTCAAAGAGACGCTGGCGGCGGGAATACGGACCCCGGATCTCGGCGGCAGCGCGCGCACCGGCGACGTGGCGGACGCGATCGCCCAGCGCCTCTCTTAGGACCCGAGCATGACCATGACCCGTACGCGCCACCTGACGCTGGTCACCCTGCTCCTTACCATGACAAGAGCGGCCGATTCGCAGCAGCCTCCCCGTCCCACCACGCTGGCGCACCGCTCGACGGTGTACGCACCGCACGGCATGATCGCCACGAGCCAGCCGCTCGCCACCGCCGCCGGCCTCGCCGTGCTGGAGCGCGGCGGCAACGCCGTCGACGCGGCGGTCACGGCCGCCGCGGTGCTGAACGTGGTGGAGCCGCCGATGACCGGCATCGGCGGAGACATGTTCGCCATCGTGTGGTCTGCCAAGGACCGCAAGCTGTACGGACTCAATGCCAGCGGTCGCGCGGGGAGCCTCATGACGCGCGACGCGCTGCTCGCGAAGGGGCACGCCACGATGCCGCAGCAAAGCGTCGAGGACGTGACAGTCCCGGGAGCGCTGTCGGGATGGGACGCGCTGCTCAGTCGCTTCGGGACCGTCACGCTGGCGCAGGCCCTCGCCCCGGCCATCGGTTACGCCGAGCAGGGCTTTCCGGTCACCCCGATCATCAGCGCCGAGTGGGGCGCCGAGGTCGCCCGGCTGCGGCAGGACGAGGGTGCGCGCGCGACCTATCTCGTGGAAGGGGACCGGGCCCCGCGGCCCGGCGAATGGTTCCGTAACCCCGACCTCGCGGGCACCCTGCGGCTCATCGCCAGGCAGGGGATCGGCGCGTTGTACGGCGGTGAGCTCGGCCGCCGCATCGCGGAGCGCGTGCGCGCGCTGGGCGGCTACCTCACGCTCGACGACTTCCAGAAGCACCGGCCGGAATGGGTCGAGCCGATCGCCGTGACGTTCAAGGGTTATCGCGTGTGGGAGCTCCCGCCCAACAGCCAGGGCGTCGCGGCGCTCGAGATGCTCAAGATCCTGGAGCCGTTCGACCTGAAGGGGTTGGGTCACAACAGCGCCGCGTACCTTCACCTCTTGATCGAGGCGAAGCAGCTGGCATACGCCGACATCGCGCGCTATGCAGGAGAGCCCGCGGCGATGACCGTGCCGCCGGGAAGCCTGCTCACCGATGCGTACGCCGCGTCGCGTCGCGCGCTCATCGATCCCGCCCGCGCCACAGACCGCCCCGCCCCTGGGAAGCCATTGACCGCGAGCGAGACGATCTACCTCACCGTCGCCGACTCGAGCGGCAACATCGTGTCGTTCATCAACTCGCTGTACGATGCGTTCGGCTCCAGTGTAGTCGTGCCGGGCACCGGGTTCGCGCTGCAGGACCGCGGCGCGGGATTCACGCTCGAGCCGGGGCTGCCGAATACGGTCGCCCCGGGGAAGCGGCCGTTCCACACCATCATCCCCGCGTTCGTCACGCAGCCCGACGGCGCGGGCGGAGACGCCCCGTGGCTCAGCTTCGGGGTCATGGGCGGCTCGATGCAGCCGCAGGGCCACGTGCAGCTGCTGCTCAACCTCATCGTGTTCGGAATGGACCTTCAGGACGCGATCGATGCCCCCCGCTTCCGGCACCTGGAGGGGCGGCGCGTCGCGCTGGAGGCGCCGATCACCGATGCAGTGCGACGTGCGCTCGCCGCGCTGGGCCACGAGGTGACGTCCGAGGCCGCCGCCTTCGGCGGAGCCCAGGCGATCATGCGGCTGCCGCGGGGTTACGCCGGCGGCTCGGATCCCCGAAAGGACGGCATGGCCGCCGGGTACTGAGCGCGGTCCGGCGCCCCCGCTTCGTGCCGCCCCCTTGCCGGCCGGCACATTTCGGTGCACTTCTTGCAGCCGGGTCCGATCGATGCCACCGCTGCGCCTCGCCAACGTGCTCCAGACAGCGCTCCCGCCGCTCTCGGCCACCAGCCGAGCCGTCGTCAGCGCTCTCGCGTGCTGCAACGGACATGCGTCATCGGCGGGCGAGATCGCTGCCTGGGTCGGGCTGCGGGACCGCCATCAGCTCGCCCGCGGCTTGCGGCGCGACGGCCTGCCCCCGCTCGAGCAGCTGGCCGGATGGGCCCGGGTGCTGTACTGGGTGCTCGAGGCGGAATCGGGCGACCGCTCCCTGCTCGAGCTGGCGCGGCGCGAGCAGCTCGATCCGGCGGTGGCATACCGCCTGGTGCACCGCGTGACCGGATTGCGCTGGTCCCAGGTCCGGCACGCCGGGCTCGCGGCGATGCTGGCGCGATTTCGGGAACGCTGCCGGGATCGCTTTTTGAGCCCCCGGCCGCGCGCCGCGACGCCGACCCGCCCAGTCGCCGATGCGGCAGGGGCGCGCGAACGGCTGAGCTGGGCGCGGTACGAGCCCGGCTGGGCAGAACCCCGGCGCTCGAGCACCGGACATCCCGCTGCCGTTCTCTCGGAGCGGCTGCCCGTCGCCGGCAGCCCGTTCGACGTGGCCATCGCGGCGGACGGCACGGCCTATCTCACGCGCGTGCGCGCGGCGGCAGTCGAGTGCCTCGCGCTCACACCGTTCCGCGTCACCGGCTCCATCGCCACCGGGAGCGCTCCCACGGTAATCGTCTTGAGCTCGTCCAGCCCCCGAGCGTACGTGACCAATCAGTTCACGGAAGAGGTCGCGCTCATTGACCTCTCCCGGCTGCAGCAGACCGGGACCATTCCCGTCCGAGGACACCCGCTCGGCGCGGTGCTTTCGCCCGACGGCCGCAAGCTGTACGTGGTGACCAACCTGGACCGGCTGTGCGCGATCTCGATCGATGCGGGTCGCGTCGTCGCGTCAATCCCGGTCGCGCAGGTGTGCACCGGGCTCGCCGTGCATCCCTCCGGTCGCTGGGTGTACGTCTCCACATGGAAGGTGGGGCTCATCCTGGAGCTGGACACGCGGACGCTGCAGATAACCCGTCGCTTCACGGTGGGTGGGGTCGTACAGGACGTGGTCGTGTCCGCCGACGGCCTGATGCTGTACGCCGCGAATGAGGCGGGATGGCTCGATGCCATCCACCTGCCCACGGGTCGCCAACTGGCTAAGGTGCAGTTCGGCACCGCCGCGCTCAGCCTCGCGGTCAGCCCCGACGAGGCCGTGATCTACGTGGGCTTGCTGTTCGCGGGGCGGGTCGTGCAGCTCGACCGTCCCACCCTGCGCGTCTTCGGCAGTCTGGACACGGGAGGCAAGCCACGGCGCATCGCCTTCGATGCCACCGGGTGGACCGCGGTGATTGCCAACGAGGCCGGCTGGGTGGACCTTGTCCGGTAAGGGGCCTCACATGCTACGTCGTCTTGCCTTGGTGGGTGTGCCTTCCCTTGTCTTCGCCGCCTGCAACTCCCCGACGGCGAACGATCAGCTCAGCTCGTTGCTCGCGTCCTCGGCGCGCTGCGAGCGGCCGCCCGTGGGCGCCGCGCCGAGCGGCCGCGGCCACCCCGCTCTCAGCGGCCACACGACGATGCCCCTTGCGGGCATGCCCTTCGCGGTCGCGGTATCAGGGAAGGGCGTCGTCTACATCACGCAAGGCCTCGCGGGATCTGCGGTACGCGCCGACCTTCCGTCCACTCTGCTCTCGGCATCGTTCGCCGTCGGGGACCTCCCGTCGCAGGTTCGCATCCATCCCAACGGCAGGACGGCGTACGTCAGCAACCAGGACGCCCGGACGGTCACCTACGTCGACGTGGCGTCCAACCAGGCCTTCGCCACGGTCGCTGTGCCCGCCGGGAGCATCCTCAGCACCGGACTGTCGCTGGAGGGCGACCGCCTCTACGCGCTGACCGATTACTTCGGGATCTACGTCATCAACACCGACACGCGCCAGCTGATCGACTCGATCCCCGCCAGCGCCACGGGACGCCTGCTCACCGGCGTGGCGTTCCATCCCTTCGCACCCTGCATGTACATCGCGGCCCGGGACGAAGGGACCATCAGCACGGTGGATCTGCGCAACGACAGCATCATCCACACCGACACCGTGACTGGCGCGCGGATCCAGAACGTCGCCGTGTCTTTGGACGGCGGCCAGCTGTTCGCGACGGACATCCAGCGCAGCAAGCTGCTGGTGCGCGACCTCGAGACCGAGGGCTCGAACTTCCTCGAGTACGCGATCGGGAGCGGGCGGGTCCGTAACGCGTTCGACGTCGCCGTCACACCCGATAACACGCAGGTGTACGTGAGCACGCTGGCCGACGGCAAGGTGTACGTGCTCGACCGGGCGACGCGCGCGGTGCTCGATTCGATCGTGACGGGAGGGAGCGCCCGGTACATCGGCTTCAACCGGACGGGGACGCACGCGGTCATCGCCAACGAGATGGGGTGGGTGGACTTCGTGTATGACGATCCGTACGCGGCGTCGCCCGTGTGTCTCAAGCCTCCGGTCGGCCCGGCCCCTAGAGGGCTCGGTCATCCCGGCCTCGCCTCGGTGGACTCGGTGGCGCTGGACGGCACGCCGTTCGCCGTCGCCGTCTCCCCTTCGGGTGTGGTCTATGTCACCCAGTCGCTGGCCGCCTCTGCGGTGCGCGCGGACCTCCCCTCGGCCACGTTCTCGGCGCCGTTCCCGGTAGGGTACCTGCCGTCGCAGGTCCGCATGAGCCCCGACGGTCGGACGGCGTACGTGAGCAACCAGGACGACGGCACCGTCACGTTCATCAACGTGGCGACCAATCAGGCATTCGGCACCGCCACCGTGCCCGGAGGCAGCATCCTCACGACCGGCCTGTCGCCGGACGGCAGCCGGCTGTACGCGCTCACCGACTACTATGGCGTGTACGTGATCGAGACGGGCACCCGCCAGGTCGTGGCACAGATCCCGGCCGCCGGCACGATCCTCGCGGGTGTGGCATTCCATCCGTTTGCGCCGTGTATGTACGTCGCGGCGCGAGACGAGGGAACGATCCGCACCGTGGACCTGCGCAACAACAGGATCGTCC